>ERZ777003.1073-NODE-1073-length-45409-cov-12.734312_pt1 | contig 45409 bp, 37 predicted proteins | sample MGYA00374956_ERZ777003 | MGnify/ENA primary metagenome ERZ777003 (study PRJEB29302, sample SAMN06268252) | bioreactor metagenome | isolation source: Joint BioEnergy Institute, California, USA | place: USA:Joint BioEnergy Institute, California, USA | collected... | reverse complement strand
GCGCCATTCGGCGGGTGGGCGCGTTTGCACGAGGGCGTAGGCTGCTGCGCAGGCCCAAAGGGCCGGTCGCGGCCCTTTGGATACCCCGACCAGGGGCTTATCGCCCCTGGTCCCCGAAGTGGAAGGCCACCTCATTTGATGCGCCCGTGGTTATGCCTTGTGGTACGTGGCGGGTGATGGTGTGGGTACACGCTCGGTGACGATTGGCAGTGTGGTCTGTGTGATTTGTTCATTTCAGTGTCATTCCGAACGAGCCGCCAGGCGAAGTGAGGAATCTCAATGATCTGCATTGTACTGGGCTTTGAGATCTCTCCCCATTCGCTTCGCTCAGGGCTTCGATCGTTCGAGATGACAGTGCTTTTGTTGAATAGCAAAGCGTCAAAGACTTCAACTATACATTCACCCAGTCACCTTGTCACTGAGTCAGGCATGTCACCAAGTCGACACACTCGCGAGGATGTGGGATGCGCCATTCGGCGGGTGGGCGCGTTTGCACGAGGGCGTAGGCTGCTGCGCAGGCCCAAAGGGCCGGTCGCGGCCCTTTGGATACCCCGACCAGGGGCTTATCGCCCCTGGTCCCCGAAGTGGAAGGCCACCTCATTTGATGCGCCCGTGGTTATGCCTTGTGGTACGTGGCGGGTGATGGTGTGGGTACACGCTCGGTGACGATTGGCAGTGTGGTCTGTGTGATTTGTTCATTTCAGTGTCATTCCGAACGAGCCGCCAGGCGAAGTGAGGAATCTCAATGATCTGCATTGTACTGGGCTTTGAGATCTCTCCCCATTCGCTTCGCTCAGGGCTTCGACCGTTCGAGATGACAATGCTTTTCGTTGAACATAACGCGGTATGTGGTCGATTCACTTGGTCACTATGTCACCCTGTCACGGATCACGAGGCGTGAAGGTGGCGCAGGCATGCGCTGCGGAGCAGCGCGTAAAGTGCGCGCGTTGTGGCGCGAAGCGCCATCATTGTCCGAGCGCGCACACGTTGTGCACGACGTTGTTTGCCCGTAGCGACGGGCTGTCGTTTGCGGTTGCTCTGCTTTTCCCAAATATGAACGGGGTTGTGGTGAGGTTGATGTTGTTGGAGCGGCACTCGTTGGGGCGAGCGCCGCTCTTTTGCTTTTAGGCGGTCAAGCCGGGCATGGCGAAGTTGGCCTCGGTGAGGGCTTGCACTAGGGCTTGCCGTTGCGCTTCGTCGAGCGCGACGAGCGGCGGGCGCACGCTGAGCCAGGCGGGGTCGTTGCTGTAGTGCGCGATGGCGGCTTTGAGCGCCGGGATGACCGGGAATTGTTGGAAGATGGCGCGTACGGCGTTGAGGGCGGTTTGTTGCGCGTCGGCATCGGGCTGCTGCCAGGTGTCGGCGAGGTGCGCGATCGGCGCCGGGTTGACGTTGGCAGTGGCGCTGATGCAGCCTGCGCCGCCGCCGCGCTTGGTGGCGAGCAGGAAGGTTTCGCTGCCGCTGAAGACGTCGAAGCCGTGCGGTTGGAATTGTTCGAGCATGGCGTTGGTGTTCTCCCAGTTGCCCGAACTGTCTTTGACGCCTGCGATGGCGGTTGGGTAGTCTTTGAGCAGCCGTTCGATCAGGTTGAGGCTGATCGAGACGTTAGCGACTTGCGGGATGTGGTAGAGGTAGATGCGCAGTCGCGCGTCGCCGACCCGTTCGATGACTTCGGCGAAGCTGCGGTACAGCCCGTCGTCGGTGATGGCTTTGTAGTAGAACGGCGGCAGCATGAGGACGCCGCCGCAGCCGAGTTCGACGGCTCGTCGGGTGAGCGCGACGGTGTCGGGTAGGGCGCAGGTCCCGGTGCCCGGCATCATGCGTTCGGGCGGTAGGCCAGCTTCGACGAGCGCTTCGAGCAGGTCGATCTTTTCGGCGACGGAGAGCGAGTTCCCCTCGGAGTTGGTGCCAAAGACGGCGAGGCCGACGTTTTGGCTGATCAGCCAGCGGCAGTGACGCACTAGGCGTTGGGCATCCGGTCGAAGGTCTTGGTCGAACGGGGTCACAACCGGGGATAATACCCCTTGGATTCGTGGTGTCATACGCTGCTCCTCCAACCAGTTGCATGGTTTGGGTCGTTCGTGCATCGGGCGAGGTGGTGCCCGATGCACGGTGGTGCGCTATTCTTGATAGGTCGCCAGGATCGCGCCTGGCTCGACGACTTGTCCCGCTTCGACGCGCACTTCGGCGATGGTGCCTGCGTGCGATGCGGTGATCTCATTTTCCATCTTCATCGCTTCGATGATGAAGAGGACTTGGCCCGCCTCGACGGTTTGGCCCGCTGCGGTGCGCACGGCCACGACGGTGCCTTGCAGTGAGCTAACGACGCCGTTGCTGGGTGCGCTGGCTGCGCCGCGACGGGTGTTGGGTGCGCGGCGGTTGGTTTTCTGCTGGGCGTTGGCGCTGCGGCGTGTGCCGTTGCCGCCCCGTTCGGCGACGCGTACTGCGAAGCGTTGCCCGCCGACTTCCACATCGAAGATGCGCGCTTCGGTGGCCTCCGGCGCGGTGTCGATGGTGGTGATGGCCGGGCTGCTCAGGTTGCTGAGCGCTTCGCTGAGGTATTGCGGGATGAAGTTGACGGTGGCTTCGCCATTGGCGAAGGCCGGGTGCGCCATGGCCAACTGATGGAACGGGATGGTGGTGATGACGCCTTCGATCCGATAGTCGGCGAGGGCGCGCTGCATGCGCCGTATTGCGCCGGGGCGATCTTCGGCCCAGGTGATCAGTTTGGCGATCAGCGAGTCGTAGTATTGCGGGATGGTGTAGTTCGAGTGCACGCCGCTGTCCACGCGCACGCCGAGCCCGGTCGGTTCGCTGTAGGCGCCGATGGTGCCGAGCGCGGGCCGGAAGTTGGCGGCGGGGTCCTCGGCGTTGATGCGGCATTCGATGGCGTGTCCGCGCGGCTGCAGGTCTTCTTGCTTGAACCAGAGCGCTTCACCTTGGGCAATGCGCAGTTGGGCCTGCACCAAGTCGATGCCCATGACCATTTCGGTGACGGTGTGCTCGACTTGGATGCGAGTGTTCATTTCGAGGAAGTAGAACGCGCCGTCTTGGAACAGGAATTCGAGCGTGCCTGCGCCGACGTAGCCGACCGAGCGGGTGAGCGCGACGGATGCGGCGCCCATTTGGGCGCGGATGGCTGGAGTGAGCGCGGGTGATGGGCATTCCTCGATCAGTTTTTGGTGGCGGCGCTGCACCGAGCAGTCGCGTTCGCCGAGGTAGACCACGTTGCCGTGGGTGTCGGCGAGCACTTGGATCTCGATGTGGCGCGGGTTGTCGAGGTAGCGCTCGACGTAGAGGAGCGGATTTTTGAAGGCCGATTCGGCTTCGCGTTGGGCGCTCTCGAAGGCCGCTTCGATCTCTTCGGGGGAGCGCACGACGCGCAGGCCGCGCCCGCCGCCGCCTCCCACTGCTTTGATGGCGATCGGGTAGCCATGTTCTTCGGCGAGTTGGCGCACATCGGCTGGGGTTGCGACGGGTGAGGTTGTGCCCGGCACAATCGGCACGCCAGCGGCGATGGCTTCTCGGCGCGCTTCGACTTTGCCACCCATGCGCTCCATGGCCGATGCGGGCGGGCCGATGAACACCAGCCCTGCTTCGGTGCAGGCGTGGGCGAAGGCGGAGTTCTCGGCGAGGAAGCCGTAGCCGGGGTGAATGGCGCCTGCGCCAGCTTTTTTGGCGACTTCGATGATGGTGTTGCCATCGAGATAGCTTTGGGTCGCGGGTGCGGGGCCGATCAGGTAGGCAGCGTCGGCGTAGAGCACGTGAGGCGCATCGCGGTCGGCCTCGCTGTAGACAGCGACGGTGCGCAGGCCGAGCTCTTTACAGGCCCGCATAACGCGCAGGGCGATCTCGCCACGATTTGCGATGAGAACGGTATCAAACATACATCTATGCTCAATCAGGCATGGTTGCTGGTGGTGTACCGCCAACCGATGCTAAAGTCCAGTGATTCCAAAACTCCAACGGTTGGCTCGGCGGGCACGTTCGACGCTGCCCCAAGTTCGATGAGCAGCGTTTCGGGTGGGTGGTTGTTGTTGTGCTTCGAGTTTAGCTGCTACCTGCCAAGGTCGCACGGGCGGCTCGGCTGTCGGCTCAGGTTGCTCGTCATCGAGTAGCATCTGCACGGCGGCAAGTGCTGCTGCAATCTGTTCTGGGGATGGCGCATGTGTCTTTTCCATGTGCGCCATTATACCGTATCTTGCTGGCACCGCTGTGAGTTAGGCATGATCTGTTGCGTGCTCATCGACCTGCAAAAAGGCCGTCCTATTGTCGGAGAACGGCCTTGTAGATGTTCACTTGTAGCTGTGATTAATTGTTTTCGTAACCAGGTGCCTTGAAGCCATTCATTTTGACGCCTTTGGCGGTGAGTTCCTGGTACAGTTCGAGCGCTTCTTGTGGTGAGCGCGTGATCTGGAGCTCGTCGAAGTTGATGTTGAGGTGGGTGAGTGTGGTGGCGACCGATACAGCGATGCCCGAGATAATCACCTCGCAGCCGAGCAATCGCACAGCTTGGGTGGTGGTGATCAGCGCTTGGGCGCTGTTCGTATCGATGGTGGCGATGCCCGCAACATCCAGAATAACGAGATGTGCGCGTTGCTTGCTCACCGCATTGAGCAGGCGGTTCGTCAGTTCTTGGGCCCGTCGGCTGTCGAGCGAGCCGACCAGCGGCGCAAAGAGCACTTGGTTCGCGAGGGAGATGATCGGCACTTCAAGCGTGGTCACGAGTTCGAGCAGGCGCTGCTGTTCTTCATTCTGCTGTGAGAGTGTGGCGGTTTGTTCGGCCAACATCTGCTGTTGCTGTTCGGCCTGCTCAAGCGCGACACGCAGGCGTTGTGCGGTTGCTTCGGTGTTCTGTTGCGCCAGTCGGCTCACCAACGATGCGAGAGCGATACCGCCAGCCTGCAGAAAGAGCAGGATCGCGATGCTGGGGCTGAAGATCATGCCTTGGCCGCCTTGAACAATCGCCATGCCGATGTAACAGACTAGGAAGACTGCGATGCTCCAATACCATGGCAGCAACACTGCCGCAAGCACCACTGGTGTAAGCACATTGAAAGCGTAGGTTAGCTGTTGAGATGGATCTTGCGGTATTCCGCCCAATGTGATGATGAGGACGCCAACCACAAATACCTGCCCCGACCAGCGGAAGTTGTTGAGATGCGCAATCAGCAAACCACAGGTTAATGCCAGCCCAACTATATCGATGATTAGGTACTGCGTTTGATTATTGATGACGGCCATCACAATAAGCAGGAGCACAGCAACAACGCTTAAAGACAATAACACAGTGGTGATACGCTTAATAGTCATACTACCCTCTTGATCTGTACAGCTTAGCAACTCGGCTCCCTAACTCTAGGTGGTGGAACCGATCATCAGATTCCTTCGTACCTGTTCGGCTTTTGGTGTTTAGAGAGCACGAGCAGGCGGCCTTGGCAGGTTATCAAATCGTTGTATCGCGATATTCAGGGAGATCGTCGAGGCTTGGACAGATCAAGAGCCGCGGGGCAATAGTTTCCAAATCAACGGAGATATGGCCACTACGTGGGGGATCTGAATAGAGCATCCAGCGATTCGAGATATGAGTCAGTTAGTCGATTTGATGCTCCCAGTGTCAATCGATGTTGTCTTTGTATCGACAACCCATCGCTAGACCTGTATTGTATGCCATGTATGAGGATTTTGCTATGGTCTACGTAGACGTAATAGTAGAGAATTGATTGCAAGATGGCTAGATTAGCTATGAAGCGACAGTGAAACGCCACGTCTGCGGCAACGTCCTTACTAACGAATGCTGCAAATGGAATACTACTGGTTCTATGTTAAATCATTGTTGGACAAAATGTATTTTTTTATGATGATACATTCCTGTGAATATCATAATGAATACATTTGTGGAATAAAATATTTAGCGTTCTATGTAAATGTTTTCGATAATTCGATAATATGATAGTGAATTTGGTAGACGCAAAGCCTTGCATGTTCACGGACTGACACACTCTTCTCTCCACTACCCTCCAAGCGAATCTGCTGCCGTTCCCGAGGAGAGCGTATCCATCGAATGTTCCTCTGCTAACGGCCAACGTACGCAGCGATCGCGCTCATCGATTGGGAATCAGCAAACTATGATGAAAGTGCAATCGAAAAAGGATTGTGTTTCGCTTGGAACCCCTGTATGCTAATGAGACAACACCATAGCGTTCCACTTTTACATATCATCCTCACGTTGTGCATCCGTCTTGTTCACTCAACACGCCCCGAACGCAGAATAAGGAGTTGACAATGCAACAAATCCATCGCATCCTTGGTGCGCTCCTGTGTTTATTGCTGTTACTGAATGCCTGTACCACGCAAGAACCGGTCGGTCAAGCTACCCCGGCACCCGCTCCTAACCCGACTGTCGTTGACATAACTGTCGAGCCGGCGCCGCCCACCCAACCGACAGTGACACCAATGCCCATGCCCTCCGGCCCGATCGGCGCGGTCGAGCCGATCTCCGCCAAGGTCCCTGCCACCTTCCAGGGCATCGAGAGCGACTCCTTCGCAAGCTACATCCTGCCCGATGTGCAAACCAATGGACAGGTGCAGGCTGAGCCGATCGCCCCCGATCTCAGCAACGTCTCGCTCTCGGTCATCCTCTCACCCGAACAGCGCGAACGAATCGCCCAGAACGGCTTCGCGGTCAGCCCGAGCGACACCAAAGAGTTCTACGAACTCTACGAACGCGCCCGCTACGACTACGTGCCGATCTTCGTCACCTCCGACTCGCTGCTGCACGTCTATCACTTGCTGTTCGATAAAGCCCTGCGCCGCGCCGAAACCGAATCGTTCATCCCCATGCTGGCGCGGCTCGATTGGGAAATGCTCAACACCTCCGTCGTCCAGTACGAAGAACTGCAAGGCACACCCTGGGCCGACGCCGCCCGCCGCAACGCCGCCTACTTCGCCGTCGCTGTCAAACTGCTCAACCCCGATTGGCCCGTGCCCGAAGGCCTGCGCGACCTGGTTGAACCGGACCTCGCCAACATCGAAGCGCACAGCGGCCTTGCGCCATCGGCCATCTTCCCCGCACTGCCCTACGGCGAGGATTGGAGCCAATACGTGCCGCGCGGCCACTACACCAAGTCGCCAGAGCTCGAACGCTACTTCCGCGCCATGATGTGGCACGGTCGCATGACCATGCGCGCCAGCGACGCCAACGAGACACGCCAAGCCGCCCTGCTGACCTACGCCTTCCTCAACACCACCGTCGATGGGCAATCCGCCGAAGTCGTCTGGCAGGGCATCTACGAGCCGACCGTCTTCTTCGTGGGCCGCAGCGACGACCTCACGCCGCAGGAATACGAAATCGCGCTCGACAGCGCCTACGGTCGCATCAACGGCGTCACCGACCTGGTCGATGAGGCGAAGTTCGCCACCTTCCAACAGCTCGCAAACGACCTGCGCGCCCCCGAGATCCTCGGCATGGTCATCAACGAAGACCAAGACGAGGAAGAGACCACCAAAGGCCTGCGCTTCATGGGGCAGCGCTTCGTGCCCGATGCGTTCGTCTTTCGCCAACTCATCCATCGCAACGTCGACAAACGCATGCTGCCCAAAGCACTCGACTTCTTCGCGGCGCTCGGCTCCGATCGGGCGCTCAGCCACCTCGAAGCCATGGGCGACACCGCCATGCCTAACTACATCCAGAACATGGAGAAACTGCGCGACACCTTCAACACCTACAACGACGACGTGTGGACGCAGAACCTCTACTGGTCCTGGATTCACAGCCTGCGCCCGCTGATCGAGCCGGTCGGCGAAGGCTACCCGCAATTCATGCGCTCGGAGGCCTGGCTCGACAAACAACTCACCACCTCGCTCGCCTCGTGGACCCAGCTTAAGCGCGACACCATCCTCTACGCCAAGCAGGTCTACGCCGAGAGGGGCGCAGGCGCACTGCCGCCACCCGCGCCCGAGCCGCCCAAAGGCTACGTTGAACCGGTGCCCGCGTTCTACGCCCGCATCCGCGCGCTCACCCAGATGACCATCGACGGCCTCGATAGCCGCGGCCTGTTGCCCGAAAACGACAAAGCCGCCCTCGTCGCCATGGCCGACATCGCCGCGCAACTGCAAACCATCGCCGAAAAAGAACTGCGCAACGAAGCCCTCACCGAGGACGAATACACCTTCATCCGCTTCTACGGCGGCAAAATCGAGCAACTCACCTTCGCAGCCGACGACGAAGGCATCTATATCGAAGGCGGTGGCGCCGTCCCCATGGGAGGCGAAGACCTGCAAGCCGCCGTCGTCGCCGATGTCGCCACCGACCCGAACGGCCAAGTCCTCGAAGAAGGCGTGGGCCGCATCTTCGAGATCTACGTCGTCGCCCCGATCGAGGGCCGACTCGTGCTCACCAAGGGCGGCGTCTTCTCGCACTACGAATTCGTGCAGCCGCTCAGCGACCGCCTCACCGACGAAGCCTGGCAAGCCATGCTCGACGAGGGCAACACCCCGCCGCTGGCCGAATGGACCAACAGCTTCATGGTCGAGCAGAACGCCGCCGTGCCGCTGGCCGATCACATCCGCGAATACACCAAACAACTCATCGAAGCGCGCTGGTACTCCAACCCCGAACTCGTCGAATCCTACTTGACGGGCGCGGCCCTAAACGACCTGCGCGCCACCATCGACCAGCAGATCGCCCAAGAACAGTTCACAGGCCTCACGCTGGTGCGCCTGGAGTTCCTCTCCTTCGACTTCCAGGACGCCGATCACGCCATCGTCACCACCCGCACCACCTGGGACGAAACGCTCTGGGGTGGCTCGCCGATGTTCAACGACGAAGGCGAGATCGACACCACCGAGCTCGGCCAACGCGGCCCCTACACCCTCAATCAGACCTACACGCTCGAACGCCAAAACGGCGAATGGAAGATCGCCACCATCGTCGGGCAGAACGAACCACCGCCCTGGCCCTAAACCGCCCCGTGGGATGCTTGGCCCGCCAGGCATCCCACACCATCAACCGTCTCGGCAGCACACACGCCTTTTTTGTTGGGAAAGAAAGAGCCAACCGCAACGTGAACGCCCGTCGCTACGGGCAAACAACGTCGTGTACAACGTGTGCGCGCTCGGACAGGTATGGCGCTTCGCGCCACAACGCGCGCCGCTCCACTCGCGGCCCTCACTGCGTTCTTCGCCGTTCTTCGCCATCGCATCGCAAACATCATTGCTCGCTTGCTTTGACCATATGACTTTCGACGCATAAATAGTCATGATCGCAAAAAACCATCACAATCAGCGCTCCTCCATTCGCGTCCTTGCAAGCCTGCTGCTACTTGGTTGGCTGATCGCCTGCGCCCCGCCCGTCGAGCCGCCGCCGACTGTCGCACCGCAGCCCACCGCCGCGCCGAGCGCCGAAGCGCACATCGCACCCACCGCCGAGTCACAGTCAACCGCTGCACCGCAGCCGAGCGTTGAGCCGCAGCCAACCGCTGCGCCCGACGAGCACATGCAAGCTTGGCAGACCGTCTATCAGCGCGAGACACCCAGCACAGGCGACGTGGTGGACCTGCGCGCCGTGGGCGACGTGATGTTGGGGCGCTACGTGGGGCAGGCCGCCGAGCGACGGGGCTTCGACTATCCCTTCGAGGCGTTCGGCAGCACGTTGCAGGGCGACCTGGTGGTCGGCAATCTCGAAAGCCCGCTGACCACCCGCGACATCGCGCGGCCCGGCCCCTACCGCCTGCCCGCCGACCCGATCTTCGCCGCAGCCCTGCACAAGGCTGGCTTCACAGCCCTCTCGCTGGCCAACAATCACGCCCTCGATGCCGGCCCCGAAGGTCTCGCCGAAGCCAGCGCTGCCCTGCAAGGCGTTGGCATCGTACCGCTCGGCGTTGGCCCCGACGCCAGCAGCGCCGCCACAGCGCAGATCATCGAGCGCAACGGCATTCGCATCGCGCTGCTCGCCTTCAATGCCGCGCCGGACCCCGAGGACGATCCCGACGAAGCATCCGGCTGGGGACGGGCCTGGCTCAACGACCAAGCGCTTGCAGCCGTGGCCGACGCCCGCGCCAACGCCGATGTCGTCGTGGTGCTCCCGCACTGGGGGCGCGAATACGTCCCGCAACCCGATGCCAAGCAGCGCGAGTGGGCCAGCAAACTTGTGGCGGCGGGCGCCGATGTGGTGATCGGGGCGCACCCGCACGTCCTCCAACCGATCGAATGGATCGAGAGCGAGCAACGCAGCGGCCTGGTGGCCTACTCGCTCGGTAACACCATCTTCGACCAACCCGAGCGCGAGGAGACCCGCACAGGTGCCGTGCTGCGCGTGCTGCTCGATGCGGAGGGAGTCGCAGTCGCCATGGTCGTCCCGCTGGAGATCGTCTCCGGCCAAGCGCGTCCGCTTACATTGGGCAGCGCGCAGGGCCAAACTTCGCTGCGTGCCCTCGGCGCAGCGCCGCCCGACGATGTTTGGCCGCAAGGCTGGCAGTGGAACGGCGAAACGGCCACCGTCTATAACGTGCCCTCCGATACGCCGCTGCCATTACCGCCCCGACACGTAGCGGTGGACCTGCGGGGTAACGGCGTACCCGTGTGGGCCACGCTCGACGAGCGGGGATGGCTCGAACTACGCGACGGCGAAGCCAGCGACGCACCGCTGCTCTGGGAGAGCGAAGCGCTGAACTGGCAGATACTACGCATCGAGCCGGGCGACCCGAACTGGGATGGGCGCTACGAACTGCTGATGCTGCTGTGGAAGCCCGATGAAACGGGTCAACTGCGCTCGCACCCGTTCCTGCTGGGTTGGCGCGGCGGCCATTACCGCATCATCTGGGGCGGTTCCGCCACCAGCGTCGCCATCCAAGACCTCGCGCTGGGCGATCTCGATGGCGACGGGCGCGAAGAACTCGTCGTGCTCGAAGGCGGCGACGGGCCGGGCGCGCCCGCCGAGACAGTGGCAGTGTGGGATTGGCACGGCTGGGGCTTCGAGTTGGAGTGGCGCTCGGAGCCGCTGCAACCCGCTGGCCGCAACACGCGCCTGCTACTGCGCGACCTCGATGGCGATGGGCGCTCCGAAATCATCGTGGCACTGGCCGAGTAATACAGCTGAAACGAAATCGAGGCCCTTGGCATTGCGCCAAGAGCCTCGACCAAACCGTCCGATCATAAAAACTAGGGCAGATCGAGCGCACGGGCCGCATCGATCCGGCGGGGCACATCGCCAGGGATCGTCGCCGATTTAGAGACGATGCGCGACACTACCTGACTCGACGTAAGATTCGGATATTTAGCGATCACCAGCGCCGCCGTGCCCGCCGCTAAAGGCGTCGCCATCGACGTGCCGCTCCAAGTGCCGTAATCATCGTCGGGCAGGCTGCTCAGAATATTCTCGCCGGGCGCGGCCACATCCACCCAATTGCCACGGGTCGAGAACGTCGCCAGCGTATCGCTCGACGTGCTTGCAGCGACCGCCAGCACCGAGGGAAGCGTCTCGGCTGCCGGATATTCCGGTGCTGTGCTTGGCCCGCTATTGCCAGCCGCCGCCACCACCACAGGACCGCCGGGCAGGCTGCCCACCAATTTCAGCACATCATCGAGCAGCAGCGAGCGCTTTGGCACGCTGTAACTGATGCTGATCACATCGGCGCTTGCTGTTGGCAGTGGCAGGCCCAGCGTGGGTAAACCCGCCGCATAGCGCACTGTTTGGGCTACCAGCCAACTACTGCCCCGCCCATCGGGACCGAGCACGCGAAGCGGCCTGATCTTGGCCTCGGGAGCCGCCAGCGCGATCAGTCCGGCCACGTGCGTGCCATGCCCGTAGGCCGCATCCACACCCTCGATGCCTTCTTCAGCGGGAATAGGATCGAAATCGACGAAATCAAAGCCTGGCACGAGACGGCCCGCCAGCGCCGGATGATCCAGATCAACTCCTGTATCCAGCACTGCGACAGTCACACCAGCGCCCCGCGAGACCGTATGCGCCTCTGACAAGCGCATGATGTCCGCCGCCCATTGGCCCTCGTAATCGCCGTGTTCGCCGCCCTTAAACCACGAATAGCGTGCGACACTCTCGGGCGTCTGGCCGATGTAGTTTGGCTCCACATACAAAACGCCAGGGATCACCCGTAACAAATTGATGACTTGTTCGACCGAGAGCAGATTGTTCAACAATTTGAGGCGGAAGACCGGTAACGTGCCGAGTTGATCCAGCACTTGCAGGCCGAGTTGTGCGGTGATCGAGTTCAGCAAGGTGTTCACGCTGCCCAAGAGCGGCGGCAACAGTCGTACAATCACTTCCCCCGGCACATAGTTGCCAGTAGAACTTTGCGCTTGAGCGGGCCGAATTGGAGCGACATGTCCCGCGAGCAACACAAATGCAAGCAGCAGAATCGTGAGGCGTTGAAATCGTGGATGCATAATCACAAACCTTTTTGCTACAACAAGGGTGTAATAGTGAAACGTCCGAGTTTGTTGTTAAGTTATGCTTGTTTGATAAGGGGTGTGTAAGAAAAGTATGTACGAATGTAGTAATTGACTACCAACGGCCCAACAGCACGAACGGTGCCCAGAAATAGGGATGCGTGTGCTGATCGAGCAGCGCGATTTGGGCGGCCCGCAGTGCGGCAGCGGGTGGTTCGCCATCCTGCAGGGCTTGATAGAAATCGACCATCAATTGCGCGGTCGTCTCATCATCGACCGTCCATAGGCTCACGAGCAGCGAGGGCACGCCCTGCGCGAAGAAGCCCCGAGCCAAGCCGATCAGTTCGTCGCCGGGCGCAACGGAGCCAACGCCCGTTTCGCAGGCGCTTAACACCACCAAACCGCAGCGCAAGTCGAGGTTAGCGATGTCGCGCACCGTTAGGATGCCGTCGGCCAAGTGCAGTGCCGAGAAGAGTGGATTATCGGGCCGAAACTGCCCGTGACATGCTAAGTGTACCAGATCCGCGTCGGGCGCGTGGGCCGCTAAGCTCGCCAATGTGGCTTCCGCCTCCAAGAGCAGGGTCGCCTGTGGGAACAGCGGCTCAAGCTCAAGCACCTCGTCGCGCACGCGGGGAGCGTTTTCATCGGGTACGCCGAGCAGTAGCGCACGCTCGAAGGAAGCGCGCGGTGCGGCGAGGCAGTAGCTCAACACCTGCGCGCTAGGCACACTCAGCACTTCGCGCTGCTCGATCAGGTAGGTCACGCCGTCGTAGAGCGCGTGGAACGGCACGTAGTACAGCGCTCGGTGTGGCACCACCACCAATCGGCGCGTGCCAAGGTGGCTTTCCAATGGGCGGATCAGCAAATCGTAGAGCGCGGCAAGGTGATGCTGGGCGCGCACCGTGAGCTGACCCAAGTGGGCACGCAGTGGCGCAGCCCCATGGCGCAGCCGCCCGATCTGGAAGCGCAACTGCTCGACAGCGGCCTCGACCTGCGCCTCATCGCCGGGCAGCCGAATCGCCTCGACATAACGATCGGTAACAACAAACGCCAACAGCGCGCCATCCAGGCTGAAGTATTCGACGAGCGCCGTATCGTCGCCGAGATCGCGTTGGAGTTGGGCCAGATCGAACTGGTCGCCCACGGCGGTGGCGCGGGCATCGGCGCTCCGCTGCATTATTTGACGAGTGATTTCAAGGATGGCCGCTTCGTGTTCGCGGGCCTCGGCGTGCAGCGCGTCGAGCGCAGCGGGGCTGCGTGGTTCCTCGTCCTCGCTGGGCACGCGGTTGATCTGCACGTACAGCCAGTTCAGTTCGTTGCGCAGCGTATCGAGGCGGTCGCGTTGCGCCTGCTCGAAGGCATCGCGCGGCTTGGGCATCGCCATCAGCGCCCCGCCGATCATATCGATCAGCGCTCGCGCCCGCGAACGCTCCACATACGTCAGCGCTTCGGCGGTGCGGTCGGTGGGGCTATCGAGGCACAAGCGCACCAACTCGGCGTAGGGCGTGAGCTTATCGGCGAAGAAGGCGGTGCGGAACTCCTCGGCGGGGAGCGGCGCGCGCATCTGCTCGATCAGGGCGATGGCCTGGTGGAAGGAGGCCTCGGCGGCGGCGGAATCGCCCTGCGCGGCGGCCAGCAACCCCAGCGATGTGTACGAGCGCTGCACCACCTGCGGCACCATCTGGCGTTCGGCGTCGTGCAGGGTGGCATTGAGGCGTTCGTGGGCCAGCGCGTTATTGCCGAGCGCGCGAGCAGCCTCGCCATGCAGCCAACGGGCTTGTAGCGCCCGCCCCCACGTGCCAGCGGCCACGAGCGTTGTTTCGGCTTGTGCGGCTATTTGCGCGGCTGCTTGGTAGTCGCCCTCGCGGTAGGCTAACTGCGCCTCACTCAGCATCACCATCGCCACGCCCACCGCGTTGCCCTCCTCGCTGTACAGTTGCTCGGCTTGCTGGAGCAGTTCGCGTGCGCGTTCGTGTTCGGCGAGCGCCAGGCGGGCGCGCCCGTGATGCGCCAGCGTGCGGGCCTGTTCGGCGCGCATGCCCAACTCTGCGAAGGTGTGCGAGACCCGTTCGTAGATCGCGGCGGCCTCGGCCACCAGGTTTAGTTCTAGGTACGCATCGGCCAATTCAAGCTCGGCGATGGCGGATTCGTGGAGCATGTCGAGGGCAGCGTAGCGGCGGCGCGACCGTTCGAGGTAATCGAGCGCTTGGTCGTAGTGGCCCTGAAACAGCGAGAGGTTGCCCAAGTTGCATTCGATCTCAGCCTGCGTAACCTCTTGGCCGGTTGCGATGGCCCGTTGCAGCGCTTGCTCGTACATCTGCTGCGCTTCTGGGAAGCGGTGCTGGAACATCATCGCGGTGGCCAAGCAGTTCTCGATCTGCACCAATGGCTTCTGTTCGCCAACCGCCAGGAAGCGGGAGTGCGCCGAGCGAAACAGTTGCTCGGATTCGGCGTGCTGCTCGCGGCGCCCGTAGATATTGCCGAGGTTGCCCTCGACCTTGGCGGCGGTGAGGATATCGCCCAGCGCCAGCAGGTTATCGCGGGCTTGCAGGCCACAAGCAATGGCCTCATCGTAGCGCCCGAGTATGGCCAGCGGGATCATACGGCTAACTTGGGTGGCGGCGGCGGTTTCGGGCTGGTTCAGCGCGAGGAATCCTGCTTCGGCGGCTTCGAGATGGGCCAGCGCTTGCTCCATTTGTCCGGCATCGAGCGCGGCCATACCGCTTGTCCAGGCGGCGAGCGCGGCGATCTCAGGGTGTGCAACATGCGTAGAAAGCAACTCCAAAGCAGCAGCCGCATTGGCTGCCAGTTCGGGGTCGCTCGATTCGGTGTCTTCGTAGAGTTGTTTGAGCGCTTGCGCTAATGCCAGATCTGCCAGGTCAATGTAACGATGCAGGATATCTGCTCGTTCATCATCACCCGACTGAGCCAGCGTCAGTGCTAGCTCCGTGTGATCCATACACTACAATCCGACTTCTAGACCCACCAACTCAACATCGGCAGCGGCAAGATGTAACATCAGCGTGTAGGTGCCGCTGGGCATCGGTGGCAGGCGAAACTCCCCCAATTCGTTGAGAGACGCCTGGATGGCTTTGCCATTGCCTTCTAGCTCGATACAGCCTCGAACATCGGAGCCAAGCACTTGGCCTGCGATCCGCCAAAGGTCGCCTTCGGGCGCGAGTTGCATATCGAGATCGGCATCACCAATATTATAGAGCAGTTGGCGTTCGAATTGGGCTCGCGCTCGCACGCCACTGGGTTGAAGGGTTTGTTTGCTATCGAAGCGTAATATAGCTTGGATCCGTTGGCGAATCGTGGGGGCCTGTGGCGTAGGGCGGCTCTGGAAAATTTCGATGGCCTGTGCGATCGCTTGTGGTGGGGCATCTTCGCTGCGATCGGTGCGCATATGCTCGACGAGGCGTATCATCCAGTCGATTTCTTTGGAGCAACGGCTACACGTTTCGGTATGTGCTTGCAAACGATGATGGGTTTCAGCATCGAGGCGGCCTTCAACGAGATCTGCAATTTGAGAGAATGAAACATGTTTTGAAGCTATGCGCATATTTATACTCCTGTTTCCGACATCCCACCTCACCACATGGAAGCTTACGAGGCTCAAAACGCTCAGTATTGTATTGTTGATAAATGCCGTATACGAAGAAGTGCGCTAAACGGGATAAAAAATACGTTATAGCTGTTCGGCGTGTTGGAGTGCACGCGCTAATTTTTGTAGGCAGCGCGCACGTGTTGGCCCAATACTACCTTCGCTTGTACCAATGGCTGTAGCGATCTCCGCATACGAAGGCGGTTTATCGCAATAAAAAAGGAGCGTTAAGAGGGTTTTGCAACGTGGCTCTAACGTGGCAAGAGCAGTGCGGATGCGGTGTTGTTCTTCCATACGTACCAGATGTTCATCGGGCAGAAGCGCAGGATCGCGCCAAGTCTCGTTTGCCTCGCTATCATCGTCTCGCTGTGCTTGAAAGGCCTGCTCGCGGCGCAAGATACGATACGATTCGCGGCGAGCGGTCGTCGCTAGCCACGCACTGATAGCTTGAGGTTGTTCTATTGTATCAAGGCGTTCGAACAGAATTGTAAAAACTTGTTGAAACACCTCGGAGGCAAAGTCGGTTTCAAGGCCGATCCGACGAGGGATGCTGAACACCAAGCGTTGGTAGCGGGTGACAAGCGTCTCCCAAGCTGCCGAATCACCTTGGCGGCATGCCAGTATTAGCGTCTCATCACTTGGCTCCATAGGTTCCTGTCTTTTGGTAGCCTTTTTACGGTATGTGGGAGATCCAACGTAAGAATATTCTATCACAAACAGAGGTTTGTTGTCCCTGATTGTTTACCAATATGCTCTATTTTCGATCGAACTCATTCTCATCCAAAATTTCTTGGACGCGCCCGACAAGCCCGTTGGTCAGCCGTACTTTGATGCCGTGCGGATGCGTGGCCGATGAGGTCAGGATGGTCTGCACGATGCCAACGGTACGCTTGCCTGTGCGCTGATCCTGCTTCTGCACGATCGATACGCGTAAACCTGGCCGAATATTGCTACGGTGTTGCCCGTCCATTGAGTATTCCTTGAAATATATTCATACGAGAAGTATCTTGAATGATTATACATGGGATCAGGTGTTTTGTAGTGCGGGGTGGCGATTGTAAGACAAATTTCATTATATGATGTGAGTTGCTTTGGGATAATACGCTTAGAATAGAATTTGTATTTGCTCGATTTGAAGTGAAACAGGTTCTGTAAGTTTGATAAGAATGTTGGTTATGATCAGTGCTTGAGAGTTCATACGTCTCTGGAGCGATTCAAGGGTGTTAGAATACGCATTCTAGGTAGTAGAAGCACTTATTCTACGCTAATACTTATCTTTACGCTCATTATTACAGTTTCGAGGACTGGACCTCTTATCGCACTTCCATTATAATAGCTAGAGTGGCATGCTCTCATCGTTCGGTTGTTATACTAGCCTTGATAGCTTCAGGAACTGCAGGTAACATTTGTACTCGCAGGTCGTAGGTGTCGTGTCGCGCCTGCTTGACCATTAACTAGCAATCGGGATCATGATGCCATTGTACCAGACGTCTCCATTAACCTGGCTCCGCAAATTGCATCCACTGCGAGCTTTTGCCGACCTTTCTCTTCAAACAAAACTGATCATTGTTTTTGTGACACTAACTGTGCTTTCGATTCTTTCGATTGGCATGTTTAATGCTCGGTATGCCACGACCGCACTGCACGAACAGGTCGGCAACATGTTGAACAAAGAGGCCGTCACTCAGGCGCAGAGCGTTGGCGATCTGTTGATGCGACAGGTGAACACGCTGCAAGCTTTCGGCCTGACCAAGTTTGTTCAAGAGCAGGTAAGTGGTGCGAATAGTGCATATCAGGGCGATACGGCTGGTATTATGAGCCGCCTGCAGGAGCTGGATCAGCAATGGCTGGAGGCCGATGAGTTCGACCCCATGATCCAGAGCCGGTTGCGCAATCAACTTGCGATCGAGTTACGCAAATACTCGGCTGCGTTCCCCGATAATGTCGAGTTGTTTATCACCGATCGGTTTGGTGCCACGATCGCGGCAAGCTCGCGTACGTCCGATTATCTGCAATCGGATGAGGAGTGGTGGCAGGTGGCTTGGAATAACGGCAACGGTGCGATGTATATCAGCCAGCCGACCTTCGATGAGAGTAGCAAGACGTTCGCGTTGATTTTGGCTGTGCCTATTCATAGCAGCATCGATAATTCGGTGATCGGTATTTTGCGGAGCACCTATCGCCTCGATACGCTGATCAATATGATTGCGAATCAGCGTATTGGCAAGACGGGGCGGATGCAGGTGTTGCTGCCCGATAATACGCTGCTTTCAGAGGCGCTGAATGTCACATCGCTCGATGCGAGTAGCGCCGTGTTGCTAGAGGCTCCGGCTGGCACTTCGATTGAGGCCATCTATCAGGGCGTGAATCGTTTTGTGAGCCTAGCGCCAATTGTTTCTGGTACGGACGATACGTTGATCTCGAACCTGGGGTGGCGCTTGCTAGTCTACCAAGACCTGGAGGAGAGTTTGTATGCCTCCAATACGGCCCGGCGCCTCAATATGATGGTGACGTTTGGGGCCGCGTTTATAGCGTTGGTGATCGCGGTTCTGATGGCGCGCAGCATTAACGCTCCGCTTGGGCATCTCGCCCGCATTTCCGAGAAGATCGCGCAGGGCGATCTCTCGCAGCGGGCCAACCTCGCGCAGCGCGATGAGATCGGGCAGTTGGCACAGCACTTCGATATCATGGCGGATATGTTGGCCGCCCGGCAGGCCGAGCAGGAGCAGACCTACAGCGCCCTGGTGAAGCATCACGAAGAGCAACAACGTCTGCTTGAGTTGATCTCCGATCTTGAGACGCCGCTACTGCCGCTAGGTCGCGGTGTGCTGTTGGCTCCGCTGGTCGGCAGCCTCGATCAGCGGCGCACCGAGGCCGCCCGCAGCCGTATCCTGGAGGAGATCTCTCGCCAGCGGGCCGATTGGGTGATCCTCGATTTGACGGGTGTGGTGCTGACGAATCAGAATATCATCAAGCAGTTGGTCGAGATCGGTCAAGGTGTGCAGTTGCTGGGCGCGCAGATGATATTTACCGGCATTAATGCCGAAATGGCGATTATGCTGGCCGAGCATCATATCGAACTGCGCGGCTTCAAGAGCGTTGCGACGCTTGAGGCTGCTATCGAGACCGTGATGCAGGCGGCGAAGCGCTCGAAGTCGACGGTGGCAGCGCATCAGTTTGAGACGGCCTTGAAGGACTAACTGCTCTCCAAATAACTCAAAGCTTCTGAGATGGTTTGCCCCGTGCAAACCATCTTTTTATGTCGTAGCTCCGAGACGTTCAAGCTCATCGGCAAGGCGGAGCGTTTCGAGTTGCGCGATGCCTTTGGGCACTTTGAGGTTGAAGGTTGTGATCATCTGCTGCAGCGTATCGAGCTTGCGGCGGTAGACGATCTTCATCTGTGCGCGGGCCGTGAGGGGCAGTTGCGGCCAGCGGCGATTGGTGGAGGTGAGCCAGCTTTCGAGTTCGCTGCGGTATTCGTCGATCTCTTGGCGGGCGGCGATCCAGGGCAGGGTGAAGTTGTTCGACTTGAGCATTCGGTAGGCCGCTCGATCGGTGTCGGGCACGAGCGAGTCGTCGTCGAGCTTGAGAGGCTTGCCCGTCCCTGGCAGGTTATCGAACAGACCATCCTCTTGTGCTTGCTGAATGCGCTGCTCGATCAGCCCTTCGTAATCGGCACGGGTTGGCCTACGCTGCGGCTTGCCCTGTTTGGCGGACGATTCGTCGTTTGACATACGTTTCCTCCATCCGATCGTTTGATGATTGTTCAGTATATCACAAAGTCTGTGGTAATAGCAAGGAATAATGGTGTTGTTATGAGTAACGTTTGTTTTTTAGTGCTTCGTGAGATATGCCATTATACTTAGTGGCGTACCTATTTTATCGATGCTAAAGCAGTAGTAAGCTGAAGAGAGGAGGGCGAAAAGGGATATCGGAGCGATATGTGTTGACAAGGATGACGAAGTGCCCGGTGTAGGTGTGTAGCTCCTGTTAGACAAAGGAACAAGACATTTGCTGCTATGATCGAAGACTTTTCTCAGATCAAAGACTTGTTCGATGCCCCAACATGGCTGCTCGTTCTCTTTGGCCTGTTTAATATTGTTGGCTGGCTGGTCTGTCTGATAATGCTGTACGTCGTCCCGCATAAGCGTGGCCCCGAATCTGCGACTGGTTGGCTGCTGTTTTGCTTCTTCTTCCCCTATTTGGGCGCACTCTTTTTTGTTCTGATTGGCAACCCGAAATTGCCGCTTGAGCGGCGTCAACTTCAGCGCACGATCAATACCTTTATGGCTGAGCGTGTGGAGGAGCGGGCGAAGAATCCGATCTATGCCCGTGCGCTGGTCCACAATTTGGATGCGCGGCAGGAACCTATCGCCCGTTTAGTTGAGCGGTTGGGTGGGCTGCCGGTCTTTGGCGCTAATCAGGTGGAGTTGCTCTCAGATTACACCGCCACCATCGATCGGATCGTTGCAGATATCGACAGCTCCAACAAATATGTGCATCTGCTGTATTACATTTTTGCTGATGATGAGCATGGGCGCAAAGTCGAAGCGGCCTTGGTGCGCGCGGCGAAGCGTGGAGTCGTCTGTCGTGTGTTATACGATGCGCTCGGCAATCTGAGTTATGTAGGCAAGGTCCATGAGCGCCTTGAAGCGGCTGGGGTGGTGGTGCACCGCATCTTGCCACTGAAGCTCTTTGGCAGGCAGCGGCGTCGGCCAGACCTCCGTAATCATCGCAAGATCGCCGTGATCGACGGCTTAGTTGGCTATACCGGTTCGCAAAATCTGACCGATCCCCAGTATAAGCCGGATGTTATCTACGAAGAACTGGTTGCGCGTGTGCGTGGCCCGGCGGTGATTCAGCTCAATATGATTTTTCTGGCCGACTGGTATTCGGAGACCGATATCCGCGTCTCTTCAGAGGAGGCGGCGCCCCATGGGATACCGAGCTTCGAGGGCGACATCGCCTGTCAAGTGCTCCCCAGCGGCCCCGCCTACGATACGGATAATATTCCGGCCCTGTTTACCTCGCTGCTCTATACTGCGCAACGCTATGCCGTGCTGACCACGCCCTATTTTATTCCCGATGCTCCGCTGTTGCATGCCTTGGAGCATGCGGCCATACGCGGGGTTGAGGTTCATTTGATCGTCTCGGCCCAGGGCGATCAGTTTTTGGTGAGCCACGCTCAGCGCTCTTACTACGAAGAGATGCTGGAGAGCGGCATCCATATCCATCTGGTGCGCGAGCCGACCTTCATTCACGCCAAGCATTTAAGCATCGATGACGACATTTCGGTGGTCGGTTCGAGCAATTTTGATGTGCGCTCGTTCCGTCTCAACCTTGAGATCGTCTTGCTCTCCTATAGCAGCAAAGTTGTGGCGGCTCAACGGCGGATAGAGCAGAGCTATTTCGCGCGTTCGGACGAGTTGCTGCTCGAAGAGTGGCTGCAACGATCGCGCTTTCAGCAGTTTGTCGATAACACCTGCCGTTTGCTGAGTGCCCTGTTGTAGACCTTGTGTTACGTTTGTTTTGAACCTTATAGAACCATGTAGAACTAATAAAATCTGATATATTCAAAATTGACCTATTGACAACCAAATATATCCATGATAAACTCCACACAACGGAAGTGAACTAGGTGTGGTGTAGTGGATGCATTCCGCGTTTGGAGCGCGGCGGTCGCTGGTTCGATCCCAGCCACCTAGACCAGATGCTTCATCTCTCTTTTTCGGGGGTTGATGAGGCTGTATCGTCGGTAGAGCGTCGGTGCGTGTCATCGAAGGTTCTGGTTCGAGGCCAGGCCCAGCGCTAGTTGCGGGGTAGCTTAATCGGCGGCGATGCGTTTCATCAACGCAGTACGGCCCGTGTCGGTGTTCGCCGACACGGGCCGCTTCTCCTCTCTGCTCTCTCTATACAACGAAGCGAAGGGCTATGATGTGAATTGTGGCATGATCGCTTCGCTGAATAGTTGCATTTGCTCAATTGTATCCTCAATACTATCCGTACCGAAGAGCAACGAGCAGAAGTGAGTCACACCTACCTGCTTGTATTGGTTGATGCGCTCGGCAACATCGTCGGGCGAGCCGATCAGGTTGAGCGCCATCATGTTGGAGATATCGACATCCTTGAGCGTCGATTTCTTGAGCGACAGGAGGTGCTTGTAGATCTGGCTCTTGTGGAATTTCTTCTCCGCTTCCTCGCGGGTTTTGGCGATACACACGCAGAATTGTGGCGCGATATCGATCTCGTCGGGGTCGCGGCCAGCCTCGTGGGCAGTGGCATGGATGCGTTCGATTCGTTCGCGCATCTGGTTGAGCGGCAGCACGGCTGGCAACCAGCCCTGGCCCCAGCGGCCCGCGCGCTCGGCGGCCTCGAAGGTGTTGCCACCCACATAGATCGGCAGCGGGTTCTGTAAGGGCTTGGGATACGATTCGACGCCCACGAAGTTGGTGTGTTTGCTTTCGAAGGTCACCTCGCGCTCGGTGAAGAGCCGAATCAGCGCCTGAATGCCTTCTTCGACCAATTCGCCACGGTTGGCTTTGCGCATGTCGGGGCGTACTGCGGTAAACTCCTCGCGGTAGGCGCCCACACCCACGCCGAGCAACATGCGCCCGCCGCTGAACTGATCGAGCGTGGCGACCTGCTTAGCCAGCAGCACTGGCTCGCGCATGGGCATCACGATCACGCTGGTGCCGAACTTGATGCGCTTGGTGATGCCCGCGAGATAGGCCATCACGATCAGCGGCTCGTAGTAGTTCGGCGCGTCGGCCCATTCTTCCTTGACATATTTCTGCGTTGAGAGGTGATCGTTCCCCCACACCGAGTGATAGCCGAGATCCTCGGCGGCCTGCGCAACTTGGAGCAGGCGCTCGGGGGTGATGAACGGCACTGGGTAGAGCAGACCTTCGACACAGGTTGGCACTGCAACGCTAAAGCGCATGGGAAACTCCTTGGGAATGTTTATTCACCCACCAGACGCCGCACACGTGGCACAACTTCTTCCATCCAAGCGCGCATGAGCACTTCCATGGCGACGCCAGCGGGCGGATGCGCCAGGAAGGTGATCTGCGTGATGCCGAGCTTGATGATCTCGGCGACTTGACGCGCAACGTCGTCGGGAGTACCTGCCCAGGCGAACGCATCGACGAACTCGTCGGGCACCAGACGCCAGGCACCGAACGAGCGCGCCTCGTTGCGTTCGCGCAGGATTTCTTCGAGCTCCTCGGGTACGGTGAGGCCCATCTGATGGACAAAACTACGGTCGGGGTAGCTGCCCATCAGCAGCGCTGCGATCATTGGCTTTACGGCGTCGCGTGCGACTTTTCGATCCGGCCAGACACACATATCGACACGCGAGATTAGGCCGACGTCGTTCAACGAGCGCCCGGCTTGCTCTGCCCCTCGACGGACGAGGTCGAGTGCATACTGCACGCCGTCGGGCCTTGCGAACGTAGCGATCATGACCTCATCGGCCATACGACCGGCTAGTTCGAGCATACGTGTCCCGCGCGTCGCAAGGACGATCGGGATATTCGGTCGCGTGTTGAATTGAAGCTTCGCGTTCTCGGCAGTAAAGACTTTGCCCTTGAGCGAGACGGTTTCGCCCGCGAACAGCCCGCGTATAATGCGGATGGTCTCGTCCATGGCGGCCAATGGATGCAGCCGTTCGACACCCAATTCTTTGAAATTGGCACCACCAGTGCCGATACCAAGCAGTGCTCGGCCATTCGAGATCTCGTCGAGCGTGCCCATTGCTGCGGCGATCAGCGCCGGGTGCATGGTGTAGGGTTCGGCGATGAATGTGCCGAGTTTGATACGTTCGGAATGACTGGCGGCGAGCGTCAGCAGCATCATCATGTCGCGATAGAGCTTGTGGTTGCCCAGCCAGAATTGGTCGTAGCCGAGTTGATCGCAGAGGCGCACGACTTCGACAAACGGGCCTGGCGCGTAGGTCTGCCACATGCCCACGCCCCAACGGAGCGCTGAGCCAGTCGATTGGTTGGCATCCAAGGCCGTCATAGACGCTTCCTCTCTTACAGCGGGATAATGCCCAATTCACGGCTGAGGGTGGTGAGCACTTCGTTGCCGCCCTCGCGGATCACGAACGGATCTTCAACGTGCACAGCGCCGAAGGCCAACTCGTAGTACGGCGTCTCGATGTTGATCACCATACCGTTCTCCAGCACGTGCGTCTGACCAGGGGCGAGCAGCGGAGAGTCGTAGACCTCGACGCCGATGCCGTGGCCGACGTGGTGGCGGCGGTAGTGCGGCACGCCCGCTTCCTGGACCGCTTTAACGGTGGCCTCGAACAGTTCGCCAGAGGTCATACCCGCGCGGGTGATGTCGATAGCGTGCTGCTCGCCGACCAGCATGGCGTTGTAGTAGGTGCTCAACTTCTTCGAAGGCTCGCCCAGCGTGAAGATGCGGGCGATATCGGCCCAGTAGCCCTCGACCAGACAGCCAACGTCGAACCAGATCATGTCGCCGGGGCGGAGCTTGGTGTCGCCGGCGGGGATCTGGCCGAGTGCAGCGTTGCGGCCAAAGCGGATCATAGTGAAGGTAGGGGAGCCGCCGCCATCGATCACAGCATGCTGGAACGCTCGTACCATCTCACGCTCGGTAACGCCCTCTCGTGCAACCGCGACAGCCGCCTTAATGCCGCCCTCGGTGACGATCGCAGCTTGCCTAAGACGGCGAATCTCTTCCTCCGTCTTCACCATGCGAATGGAGCGGAACAGGTCGGCTGCGGGCACGGCCTTGAGGTTGGGCAAGCGGCGCTCGAGTTCGGCCCAGTAGCTGGGGTTGAAGGCTTTCTCATCGATACCGATGCGCTTGTCGGTGAGGCCCAACTCCTCGAGTGTGGCGATCAGGGCTTCGAGGGCGTTTGCGCGGGGCTTGCTGTCGATGGTGTCGATCTTGGTTTTGCGCTCCAAGTCGTCCATTGCGCCTTCGCCAGCCTCGGGCAGCTCGCGGATGAAGGTGCCGTAATGCACGGTGGCGCGCAGGCCAGGGAATGCGACCGTCGATTGATCCCAGTCGCCGGTTGAGATAACGACAGTTGGAGATGTCAGCTGATCACGGGTGACCACAGCGTAGCACTGCTGGTCGTAGGGAAACATCATCTGACTAATGTTGTAGATGCCGCTGAGGTAGAAAACATTTTCAACGCGCGTCCCAACCAGGGCATCCAGCCCTGCTGCATCCATAAGCGCCGCAGCGCGGCTTTCGTTGATCAGCATGTCGTCTCCTTTGGGTGTGGCCGGGTAGAGAATCCTTCGATTGCTATGAAAGGGAAGTGAGAGCGGTTGCTCAAGTAACTGGACTGCTGTCGTGCAATCGGTACGAATGAATTCAACAAATACGCTTTGAGCTGTAATTGTTGCCGATAAAATGGTTGTTTATGGACGTTGGGTGCAGCAAGCTGTACCGAAATGCGCTCAAGCGCTTCGGGGTTACGGACAGGGTAACTCGTTAAAGGTTGTTTGATGCGCAAGATGGCCTTCCGATATGTCGTCGCACCATTGAGTGTACGAATGGTGAACAGTGACAATGTGTTTGGTAACAACCAATTGTAGCACAACAACCAATTGTTGAATCATTTTGACAGAGTGTTGAACATATATAGCACAGCGTTCTTTCCTTGTCAAGAAGTCGAAATGGCCATAATTTTGTCAAGTTGTTGAATTAATTTGACAGAGTGTTGAAATCAAACTACAATACAGCCGCCCCAAATCGGTGTCGATAACAAAGCGAGGTTGCATGAGTTCTAATGAAGATCTTGCCCAGATTCCACTATCTGGAGATGATCTGGTTGAACCGAGCGACATACTTGAGGATTCTGGTTTAGGCGATTTGGTGCGGTTGGTGGGGAGTAATATCGCAGAACGGCCCGAGCTTTTCGATCTTCTTAAACAGATTGCAAAAGCGATTGTTCAGACATTTGGTGCCGATATTTGCGAGGTGGTGATTCACGATCTGGCCGATTTAGAGCATTCAATCGTTTGGATTGAGGGGGATGTCACCCATCGTCGCATCGGCGGTTCAATGACAGATCTAGGGTTAGAGTTGGTGCAGGCGGGCGAGACACAAGATTTGTTTGTGTATCGCTCACAAGTTGATGGGAAAACGCTACAATCCTCTTCGGTATTTCTTCGCGATCAAAATGGTCGAGCTTGGGGGTCATTTTGCATTAATTTCAACATCACCCCACTCCTTCAGTTTCAACGTTATCTCGAATCGATGGTTCCTGTTTCGCCGAAGGCGGATTTCAAAGAACGATTCACCGACGATATCGAAGAAACACTACATCAACTTATTCTCGATGCAACAGAACGTATTGGAAAACCTCTCTCTGAGTTGACTCGAGAAGAACGCCTTGAATTGGTGCGAACGCTTGAACATAAGGGTGCCTTTTTAGTTCGACGAGCTGTTCCTTTTATTGCTCAGCATTTAAATGTCACTCGTTACACTATCTACAACTACCTTGCCGAAATTCGCGGGAGCGATCCTGCACGGTCGTCGTTAGGGTACTCGAAAACTGAATGAACGTTACTCTCCAGCTCATCGGAGTTATCTATTCGAATGGTTAATCGTTTTACGGTCGCTGACCGTCTGAAAGGCAACGGGGCCTTCAGTATAGAAACGTTGTAGCCCGCTACGCATCGGAAGGTGTGTGGCAAACCGAGGATCTGTGTCACCAGGAGGAAAACGAGACAATGTACCTTAGGTTGAAGACGCTCATTTTACTGGGATTACTTGCAGCAATCGTGTCCGCCTGCGGTACATCTGCACCCCAGCAAAGTTCTGCACCGACTGCGGCTCCGGCTGCCGAGCCGACTGCCGCCCCCGCTGCGGCTGAGCCAACCGCCGCCCCCGCTGAGAATCTTGAGCCGATCCGAATTGGTTTGTCGGCGCCGATGACCGGTCCGAACGCCTCGATTGGCGAAGGTGCTGAGATGGGTGTGCGCTTGGCGATCGAGGATCTTGGTGGCAACATCAATGGTCGCCCGATTGAGTTGTTTGTGGTCGATGACAAGTGCGCCCCGGCGGATGCCGTGACGGTGGTGCGCCGCTTGATCGACGAGGACCAAGTTCACGCGATTATCGGCCCGCTGTGCAGTGGTGCTACCTTGGCTGCCCTGCCGATCGTTGAGGAGGGCCAGGTTCCGCAGCTCAGCGTGACCTCGAGCTCGCCCGCCATCTACGATGAGATCGGCGAGGGTCGCAACGAGTGGGGCTTCCGCCTCAACCTCGACGACTTGATTATCGCTAAGACCTTCGCCTCGTACATGGCGCAGGAGAGCTCCAAGATCTTCTTCGTGGCCCAGAACAACGACTTCGGTCGCGGTGCTGTCGAGGCCTACGAAGCGGTGTTGCCCGAGTTCAACATTGAGATCGTTGGCACCGAGTACTACGATGAGGGCACGACCGACTTCCGCCCGATTCTGACCAAGATCAAGCAGAGCGGCGCCGATAGCATTATGACTATCATGGTGGAGTACGACAGTGTTCCGTTCTTCCGCCAGCTCAAAGAGACCGGTATCACCGACCTCAATATCTACACCCGCAGTGGTGTGACCTCGCCGCTGTTCTTGGAGATGACCACCGACGACCCGAGCTTGGGTGAGGGTGCGCTGAGCGCTTCGTACTGGACCTCGGGCCTCGACCCGGATGCCGAGCAGCGCTTCGCTGAGCGCTGGGGCACCCCGGCCACCGTGCACCGCATGATGTCGTACTACGGCATGAAGCTCGTGATGGCCGATGCTATCAAGCGCGTGCTTGACTCGGGCAATGAGTTGACCCCGAGCGCCGTTCAAGAGGCGCTAAAGGCCACCAACTTGGCTGCTACACCGATCGGCGATATCTCGTTCGACGAGCACCACCAGGCCTATCCATTCTTGACAATCGATACGATTAAAGATGGTAAAATTTCGTTGCTCGCAACGATGCCTGGTGTTCGCCGCTAAGGTACGTTACAAATCGATAGTTCAATGGGAATTGGAGGATCTCTGTTCCTATCTGGTAAAGGTAGATCATAGAAGCGATCCACTCACAACATTGAACAGTGTTACCAATTCACTTTCGCAGGGGAGTGAATTGGTAACACGCTTGGTGACAAGCTAACGTCTCGCACTTGTATGGGGCAGGCCCCATACAATTCTCGAATGGATGAATCTCGGTCATCGACTACAACAACGAACCAGAACCCGAGCAGTGCTCTCGTAACAATCATCGTTCGATGATTGAGCTGACACCAGGTTTTCTGAAGCACAAAGGTGTATCGTTCTTTACGGTCGTAAACCGTCTGAAGGCAATGGCGCCTTCAGGTACCTCAACGTTGCAGCACCCTATACTAGGTAGTTTGCTGGGGATGCAAGCATCTGGTATGGAAACGTAGTATCCGATTACCAGGAGGGAACAATGTACCCGAGGCTTAAGACACTCATTTTGCTGGGCCTTCTAGCAACCATCGTATCAGCCTGTGGAGCATCTGCTCCTCAGCAAAGTGCAGTGCCGACTGCGGCTCCGACTTCAGCGCCCGCAGAGCCAACCGCCACCCCTGCGCCGACCGCAACTCCTGCGCCGACCGCAACCCCTGAACCGCAACTCGAACCGATCCGGATTGGTTTGGCAGCCCCGATGACCGGTCCGCAATCCGCCGTCGGTGAAGGTGCCGAGATGGGTGTGCGTCTCGCGATTGAGGATTTGGGCAACGCCATTAACGGTCACCCAATCGAGTTGTACGTGGTTGACGACAAATGTACCCCCACCGATGCTGTGACAGCCGTTCGCCGCTTGATCGATGAGGACAAGGTTCACGCGATCATCGGGCCGCTGTGCAGCGGCGCTGCGCTCGCCGCCCTGCCGATCGTCGCAGAGGGCAAGGTGCCACAGCTCAGCGTGACCGCCAGCGCGCCAGCCATCTACGATGAGATCGGCGTTGGCCGCAACGAGTGGGCCTTCCGTCTCAACCCCGACGACCTGATCATTGCCAAGACCTTCGCTTCGTATATGGCGAAGGAAAGTTCCAAACTCTTCTTTATTGGCCAGAACAACGACTTCGGTCGCGGTGCTGCCGAATCGTATCAGGATGTACTGCCGGAATTCAACGTCGAGATCGTTGGCACCGAATTCTTCGATGAAGGTACCACCGACTTCCGCCCGATCTTGAGCAAGATCAAGCAGAGCGGCGCCGATAGCATTATGACCATTATGGTCGAGGCTGACAGCGTGCCGTTCTTCCGCCAGCTCAAAGAGGCGGGGATGACCGATCTGAAGATCTACACCCGCAGTGGTGTGACCTCGCCGCTGTTCTTGGAGATGACCGCCGACGACCCGACCCTGGGCGAGGGCGCGCTGAGCGCTTCGTACTGGACCTCGGGCCTCGACCCGGATGCTGAAGTGCGCTTTGCGGCCCGCTGGGATACCCCGGCTACGGTGCACCGCATGATGTCGTACTACGGCATGAAGCTCGTGATGGGCGACGCTATTCAACGCGTGTTGGATGCTGGTCTTGAGGTGACGCCTCAGACCGTTCGCGATGCGATCAAGGCCACAAACCTGGTTGCTACACCGATCGGCGATATTTCGTTCGACGATCATCACCAAGCGTATCCATACCTGACGATCGATACCATCCAGAATGGTAAGATCTCGCTCTTGGAGACGCTGCCTGGCGTGCGGCGTTAGCTGCATCGTCTCAGGTTCCGAGCGACGAGCGCTCTCTGTGGTGGCACCTTAGCATAGCTAAGGCGCCACCACAGACAACTACTCATACGGTACTGCAACGACACTGCTTGTTCCCCATGTCGCGAACAAGGGTGTCGTGCAGTGGTTCCAGGTCTTAGGCAGGGTGTGAAACCCCGACCGTTTCACATCTTACAGAGATAGAGAGACGAATGGTTATATTGCTCGATAGCCTGCTGAACGGTCTCACCTTGGGCGCTTTCTATGCACTCGTCACGCTTGGTTTGACGCTGATCTTCGGTGTCGCGCGACTAGTGAACTTCGCCCACGGCGACTTCTTTATGGTCGGCGGGTATGTACTGTATGTCCTGAGCGCTTTCAATCCTCTCCAGCTACCCTATCCAGTGCTCGTCATCCTCACCACGCTCGTGATGGCGCTTTTTGGAATCGTCTTTGAACGGCTGGTAGTGCACGACATGATTGACCGTTCGTGGCGAGTCCATCTAGTTGCGACGTTGGCAAGTTCGATTATCCTATCTAATGCGGCTCTCTCTCTCTTCCGTTCGGATGCAAAGCTCATTCCAACCACGTACCTTTCGACGATTGTGAATGTGTTTGGCACTCCCACATCGCTGCAGCGCATTATCGTGCTCGTGGCTGTGGTGATCGTCTTCCTCGGGCTGCAATTCTTCCTCGAACGAACCTGGACCGGCAAAGCAATGCGCGCTGTATCGCAGAACCGCGATACGTGTGTGGTGGTGGGTATCGATATCCGCCGAATCATCGTGATTACGTTCGCCTTGAGCGCGGCGTTGGCTGGTTTCGCCGCTGCGCTATTGGCACCTCTGTACAGCGTGAGCCCAACCATGGGCTTGGGTGTGACCACCAAAGCGTTGGTTGCGGTGGTGCTTGGTGGTTTAGGTCAAGTGAATGGAGCGTTCTTCGCCGCCTTCCTGATTGGCCTGCTTGAAACGTTCTTCGCCGCCTACATCCCGAACGGTTTTGCCTATAAGGATGTGGCGTCGTTTGGCGTTCTGTTGCTTATTCTCTTACTTAAGCCGCATGGGCTGTTTGGAAGGAAGATAGGCTTATGAACCGCTTCCTTGCATGGCGAGTCCCGTTGTCTTACGTTGCGGGCCTCGCATTTATGCTGATCTTGCCCCAGCTCTTCACTACCCGCTACGCGCACTCGGTGTTGGTGCTGGCTGGCATCTTTATCATCTTTGCGCTCAGCTACGATATTAGCGTGGGCCATGTTGGCACGGTTCATCTGGCTGCCCCGGCCTTCTTCGGCTTGGGTGCCTATGTCACTGCCCTGATCGGCGTGCCGCTGCAGTTGAACTTCATCTTGAATCTAGTGCTCTCTGCTGCAGTGATGGCGCTATTTGCGCTGATCGTGGGCGTCCCGTCCTTCCGGCTCTCCAATGTCACTTTTACGATCGGTACGCTGGCGTTCGCCACTGCCTGTCTCCAGGTGGTCAACAGCGCGGTCGATCTGACCCGTGGCCCGATGTGCGTACAGCGCATCCCGCGCCCGACCTTTATGCTGCCGTTTATCGGCAACTTTCGTGTGGTCTCGGCGCTCAACTACTACTATCTGCTCATCCCCCTGGTGCTGTTGACGATTGTAGTCTACCGGGCGATGACAAAATCGCGCATTGGCCGTGCGTTCGCCGCAGTCCGCGACGACGAGGTGCTCGCCTCGGCTAGCGGTGTGTACCCGCTGCGCTACAAGATGCTGGCGTTTATCGTCGGCGCGGCGATCGCCGGTGCGCTCGGCAGCTTCCAAGCGCAATACCTGACCGTGATCTGCCCCACGGAGCTCGGTGCCGATTACACCACTCGCCTGCTGATCATCATCTTCGTGGGTGGCGTTGGCTCGCTCACTGGCCTAATTCTGGGCGCAGTCACCTTCACGGTGCTGCCCGAATTGCTGCGCGGCCTGGGCAATATCGAGATCGCCCCATCGTACCAGATGATCGTGTTCGGCTTGATCCTGCTGCTGGTGATCAAATACGCCCCCGGCGGCTTGGGCGAGCTGTGGACGAAGTTCTGGGGGCTTGTTCAGCGCCCGTTTAAGCGCAAAACGCCGGTTGATAGTGCCGGAGGTGAATCATGAGCGAAACTCCTAAAGCTTCGCCCATACTGTACACCCGTGGCATCACCAAGCGGTTTATGGGCGTCACAGCGCTGGATAATGTCGATATCGAGGTGTACCCCGGCGAGATCGTCACGCTGATCGGCCCGAATGGCTCCGGCAAGAGTACGCTGTTCAACTGTATTACTGGCTATATCAAGCCCGATTCAGGCAATACGTACTTCAAGGGGCACAACATCACCAATCTGCGCCCCGATCAGATCGTGCTGAAGGGCCTTGCGCGCACCTTCCAAGAAGTGCGGGTGTTCTCCTCGCTGTCCGTGCTCGATAATCTCATGCTCGTGGCCCAACAGCATCAGGAAGATAACCTGTTTCACCGCTTCTTCCGAACACCGCGTATCCGCCGCTACGAAGCGGAAGCCCGCGAGAAGGCCGAAGAACTGATCGAGATGGTCGGTTTGACGCGCCTACGCGACGAGCCAAGCGGGAACCTTTCGTATGGGCAGCGCAAATTGATCGAATTTATTTCGGCCCTGATCTCCGAACCCGATATGATCATGCTCGATGAGCCGGCTGCCGCCGTCAACCCGACCATGATCGAACGGATGAAGAACTACATCCTCACGCTCAATAAGGCTGGCAAAACCTTCCTGCTGGTCGAGCACAATATGGATGTGGTGATGGAGATCTCCCACCGCGTCATTGCACTCGACATCGGACGCAAGATCGCCGAAGGTTTGCCTGCCGAGATTCAGCAGAATGTTGAGGTCCAGGAGGCGTACTTTGGCCGATGATCCTATTTTTGTTGTCGATAACGTCCATTCGGGCTACGGCGAGATCGAAGTCCTCAAGGGCGTGTCGGTCAATATTCAGCGCGGCGAGATCATCTCGATCATTGGTGCCAACGGCGCGGGTAAATCGACCTTGCTGCGCACCTTGTTCGGTACGGCGCGCATCACCAAGGGCAATATCTACTTCGAGGGTGTCAACATCACCAAGATGCAGCCGATCGATATCCTGCAACTCGGCATCGCCTATGTGCCGCAGGGCCGCACCAACTTCCCTGGTATGACGATCCAGGAGAATCTGGAGATGGGCGCCTACACACGGCGGAAGGATAAAGCCGGAGTTGCACGCGATATCGATGAACTCTGCGAGCGCTTCCCGGTTCTGAAACGCCGCAAGGAGAAGGCTGGCAATCTCAGTGGTGGTCAACAACAGATTTTGGAGATGGCGATGGCACTCATCCTCCATCCCAAAGTCATCCTGATCGATGAGCCGACGTTAGGCCTCTCGCCGCTGATGCTCTCGCAGGTCTTTTCGACGATCGTCGATATCAATAAAAGCGGCACCACCATCGTCATGGTGGAACAGAACGCCAAACGCTCGCTCGAAATCTCGCATCACGCGATTGTGTTAGATCTCGGGCGACTCCGCTTTGAGGGGACGGGCGAGGAGATCCTCAACAACCCCAGTGTACGCTCACATTATCTTGGTCTTTAGCGATCAAAGTTGTCGATTAGCTGCATAGTGGCAGCACAATGGAATAGACCGGAGCACAAACATGACCTACTTAACAGGACTCCAATGCCCACTGTGTGGCAAACAATATCCGATCGAGGTGCGCCCGAAGGGTTGTACTGAGCATCGCGATACACCCTCGAACTTGGTGCCCACCTACGATTACGAGGCGATTTATAAGGCGTTCGACCGCAACGCGCTCCCTCAGCGCGCACCGAATATGTGGCGCTACCGCGAGTTCCTACCGGCTCGCACCGAGGATATTGTGACGCTCGGCGAGGGTATGACCCCGCTGATCCCGGTCCCACGGCTCGGCAAGAAGATCGGCGTGCCGAACCTCTACGTGAAGAACGAGACGGTCAACCCCACCTGGTCGCACAAGGATCGCATGGCCAGCGTAGCTGTGTCGGTTGCGCCGCGCTTCGGTATGAACAAGATCACCGCCTCGTCGTCGGGCAACGCAGGTTCGGCCACCGCCGCCTACGCCGCTCGCGCCGGGATGGACTGCATCATCTTCACGATCGCCCGCTTCCCCGAGGCGATGAAGACCCAGATGGGCGTGTACGGCAGCAAGCTCGTGGCGATGCCGACCATGCAGGACCGCTGGAAAATGGTGGAGTTGCTGGTGGATAAGTACGGCTGGTTCAACACCGCAGGCTTCTCCTCCCCCGCGATCGGCAGCAACCCCTACGCGGTCGATGGCTACAAGACGCTCGGCTTCGAGCTGTGCGAGCAGCTCGGCTGGCGCGCGCCGGATGCTGTGGTGGTGCCCACCGGTGCCGACCTGTTCTGGGGCGCCTGGAAGGGCTTCGTGGACTTCCGCGACGCTGGCTACATCTCGCAGACCCCGCGTATGATCGCTGCCGAGACCTTCGGCCCGCTCAAGAACGCGCTGGAGAAGGAACTGGACTTCCCCGAGCCTGTCGAGGGCGGCCCGACCGTGGCGATCTCGGTGGGTGTCAACTACAGCACCTACCTGATGCTCAAGGCCATCCGCGATTCGGGCGGCGACGCCGAAGTGGCTGGCGGCGACGAGGCGATTATGGAGATGCAGCTTGAGCTCGCTAAGCTCGAAGGCCTGTACGCCGAGGCTTCGTCGGTGCAGTCGTTGGCGGTGGTTAAGCGTCTCCGCGAGGCTGGCCGCATCCGCGAGGACGAGACAGTGGTGGCAGTCCTCACCTCGTCCGGCCTCAAGCACGTCGAGGTCACCAGCGAGCGCCTGCCGGCCATCCCGCAGCCGCAGCCGGAGCTTGAGAATCTGATCCAGGCGCTGGAATCGGCCTACGGCTACAAGCTCTCGTAGTAGACTCATCCCAAAAGAAACAGCCGGAGGTTGGTTTGCACACCGCAAGCCAACCTCTTTGCTTTGCGCTGCTATCGATTAGAGTTTGCATAATCGATCTAGAATGCGACACAAAATAAGGAGGCTCTGCGCCAGCAGAACCCCCTTACTCAAACCATTTCAATTGTAACTCTGTTGCCCCGATCTAAATACCACAAAACGATTTCTTGAGTACAAGGCCTACGCCCCGACAGCTAAGCTCTTTTCTTGATACGGTAAGCGGAACCAAAACTGGCTACCAATCCCAACGGTGCTCTGCACCCCAACTGTACCGTTCATCGCCTTGGCGAGCCGTTGCACTGTGTACAACCCGAGCCCTTGGCCCTCGCCGTGGTCGGTGGCCCGCATAAACGGCAACCAAATCTTTGCTTGATCCTCGATGCTAATGCCTGGCCCCGAGTCGATCACCCGAAACTCCAATTCTCCATCGATGATCGAGAGACTGAGGTAAATGCGGCCTTGTTCGGTATAACGTAGGGCGTTGCCCAACAAATTCAGCAACATCTCTCGGATACTATCAGCATCGCCGACGATCTGCGGCAGATCGTCGGGGCACTCCAACACCAATTCCAACCCTTGCTGTTGCGCTTGCGGAGCACACATTCCAATAACCTCGTGCGCCAATAGGATCGGGTCGAAATGCTCGGCCATCCGCTCGATGTGTGTGGCATTTCGGGTTGAGGTCAGCAAATTATTGATCAAACGGCACATAAACAGGCTAGAATTTTCGATCCGTTGAAGAGCCTCGACTTGATCCGCTGTGACTGCACCAAACGCCCCATGCTTTAATAGCTCGTTGTAGCCCAGTATCCCCGCGAGTGGCACGCGCAGATCGTGCACCACCATGCGGATCAGCATGCCTTGCTCTTCGAGTTGCCGTTGTAAATCTCGAATTGTTTGCTCTGCTTCGGCTTGCTGTTTCAGCAGTTGAGCTACTGATTCGTTCGTTACAGGCTGTGATGCACTTTTTGGTTGAGCAGTGCTCAATGTGTGGTTTGTAAACATATATGTCAATGCTCAAATGCTACTGATGCGCAGAAAGACAACCATTGTCGAAGCACGATATGCTCTGCAATCCTACTACTGATGTTCCTATGGACATACGATAGATGGACTTGAAAAGTTACGTGCTTGTGCACCTTCGTTGGTTGCCGATCCGTCATCGTTAACGAATTCAATAAGCTACTGGCGTTGTATACAAAAGAGAGCATTTTGATGTGAAAAATACATGATTGTTGACAATTCCATGTTTACTACAGAAGTGCGTTTTATTTTTCCGTGTGATAAAACGACTACTTTGTCTAGTATTAGGCGTGATCTTGGATGAGATTTGCGTGATGTTGTGGTGATTTTGAGGGCAACGGAGTATCTAGGCTGGCATTCCACAACCAACAGCCCACGACGATCGCGTAGTACCCAAGCAATAGCCACAGCGGGAATGGCGGCAGCAGCACCGCCGCGTAGGGCAACTGGGCGAACAGCAGCGCGCCCTCCGTCATCCAAGCCAGGAACAGGTACGCCAGCGCGCCCAGCCACTGCCCGAGCGGCAGCCAGATCATGCCCGCCACCATCGCAATGGCGCCGAACAGCATCGCGTACGGCACGGCTGGCAGCAGCAGTACGTTCGACAGCGGCGCAATAATGCTCAGATTCCCGAAGTGGTAGAGGATCAGCGGTAGCGCCAGGATCTGGGCCGAGAGTGTGGCCGTCAGCGCCTCGCGCGCCCACCCCAGCCCACGCCAACGCAGTGGTGTGCGCAGCAACCACTCTTCGACCGGCTTGCCGTAGGCGAACAGCGAGGCCGTCGCCATCGCGCTTAGTTGGAAACCCAGATCCCACAGCGTCTGCGGGTTCCACAGCGTCATTGTAGCGCAGGCCACGAAGAGCGTTGTCCAAGCGTGCGCGGGCCGTTCGAGGCGCTGCCCCACCACCACTAGCGTGCCCATAATCGCGGCTCGTGTCACAGTGGTGGCTGCGCCCACAAACAGCGTATACAGCCAGATGCAGATCAGGATGGGCCAGAACGCGCGCCGCTTCTCGATCTTCAGCTTATCTGTGAGCGCATACAGCATCGTTGAGATGATCGTGATGTTCCAGCCCGAAAGCACCAGCACGTGCGATGTGCCAGTGATTGAGAAGGCCGCGTTCACATCATCGGGGATGGAGGATTGCAGGCCCAGCAGGATACCGTTCGCCAGCGCGGCCTGTGGTTCGGGCACTACCCGCAGCAGCACAGATTGTGCGTAGTCGCGCAGCCGCAACAGCCCCGCCCAGAACGGACTCGCTTGATCGCTCGCGATGTGCCTGGTCGCGTTCGGTGTCATCAGCGAGAAGATCTGTTTGCGCGCCAAATATTGCCGATAATCGAACAGGCCTGGTCGCTCGGCCTCGGCGGGCGTTCGCAGCTTTCCAAACAGTTCCAGCCGATCGCCGTAGCGCCGCACCGGGTAGGGCGGCAGTTCCACCTGCACTAGTCCTCTGACCGATTGGCTGTGCTGCCCGATCTTGATACGCTCGGAGGCGATTAGTAGGCGCTGTCCCTCCACACTGCGCCGCGAATCCTCGATCACCACGCCCTGCAGCGCTACTTCGCCCCGATCGTTGAACTGCCACACGCTATCGGGGGTGGTGACAACCTGCGCGCTATTGTAGCGTAGCGCTCCCAGTGCCCCGCACATCATCACCAGCAGCGCCACGCTGATGCGCGGCATCCGCCGACACAGCAGCGCGCCCAGCACGCTCAGCACAACAATACTGATCAGCGGTGTGTTCGGCAACACCATTAGGTCCGCGAGTAGGATGCCGAGCATCCAAGCAATGGTGAAAGCGATCAGCCGCATAGTGGAGGAACCTGCACAAGCGTCGCTTGCCGCAGGGCGATGCTGATAGCGCCTCGTGAAGCTACGAGGTGGTAGTAGTAGACCGCTTGACACACGCCGAAGGTAACGCCCTCGCTCATCTTTTTTTCGCCGTATCGCGCAACGGCTAGTTGGGCTTGGAGATGCAGCGCAACCGCAGTTTCAGCGCCAGTCGCTAGGGCAACGCGGCCACATCCACTAGCGTGGGTGGCCAGCTATGATGGACTTGGGCGGGGGGCTGTACCCTAGCACGGAGTAGACCTATTTCATCGCATAACAGTGCGTTTTATTGCTACTGCAGGCTACAACAGGTTTCCCTCCTGACAATTTTTCCAAATCTACATAATCTGTGGATGATCCCTCAAATCTCCCTCTTGACAAGCCCCTCATTCTTCATATAATACCTAATATACTTATGGATATTTTTCATAGGGAATGAGCAACGAGATGGAAACACAGATCCGCAAAGGCACCACCACCCTAGCGATCCTCAAACTGCTGGTGGATGTCGGTGAGCCGATGCACGGTTATCAGATCGCTCGCGAACTGGAGAAGCGCAGCCAAGGCTCCTTCCAGTTCAAGGAAGGTCTGCTCTACCCACGGCTGCATCAAATGGAGCGCGAGGGGCTGATCCAGAGCAGTTGGGAGGGCGAGGTTGGGTCGCGCCGCCGCAAAATGTATGTGCCGACCGCCGCCGGGCGCGAGCAGTTAGCGCGAGAGCTCGAACAGTGGCAGATCTTTAGCCTCAACATGGACCGATTGTTAGGGTTAAGCGAGTGACTACACCTGCTCAATCAATTGATGAACTGGTGGCCCAGATCCAGGCCCACCTTGGACTGGAGGCCGACACGGAGTACGAGGTACTGGAGGAGATTCGCGGCCACCTTGAAGAATCCGTGCAGGAAGCGCTGCTCCAAGGGCGCGATCCACAGGAGGCACTTCGGGCGGCTGCCGAGGACTTCGGGATCGTGCAGACCGCCCAGGCGCTCCGCGAGACGCATCAGGGCTGGGGCATGCGCGAGGCGTTGGCGCTAGCGGCGGTGCCCGTGCTGGCCACCATCGTGATGCGTTGGCTGATCTTCGCGCCGGACGGCACGGCGGTCGCTTGGCGTGTGCTGCTGAGTTGGCCCAATCTGATATTCGTGGCTCTGTTGGTGTTGCTGGTGCCGCTGTGGCAGTTCGCCCATCGGCGCTATGCGATGGTGTTGTGGCTGTTTTTCTGGAGTCTATCGCTCAGTTCGCTGGTATGGGCGAAGCTGCGCTGGTAGCTGATGCGCCATATTGCGCGAGGAGAATGAAGTGTTGGCAGAGACAAACGTGAACGAAACGCGGCGACCAACAACGGCAAGTCACTTGTCGATCATCGAGACGATCCTGCGCGAACGGCGCGCCTTTTTCGAGCAGATCCGGCTTGGGCACGACCTCAACGTCAAAATGCGGGCGATGCTGATCTCTAGTGTGATGTTCCTGGCGCTCTACGGCGCGGTGCTGGGCTCCACCAGCAGCCTGTGGCAGACGCTCAGTTCCGCCGTTAAGCTGCCGCTGCTGTTTTTGGCGACGCTGGTGATCTGCGCGCCGACCCTCTACTTCTTCAACCTGATCTTCGGCTCGAACCAGAGCCTCAGCCAGAACATCGCGATTATGCTGACGGCTATCACCGTGACGGCTGTGGTGCTGTTGAGCTTCGCGCCGATTGTGCTGTTCTTTATGCTCTCCAGCAGCAACTATCAGTTCTTCAAGCTGTTGAACGTGGGTGTGTTCAGCGTGGCTGGCTTGATCGGCGTGTCGTTCCTCAATCAGGGCATGCAATCGGTGACTCTCGGCAACGACCCTGGCGTGAAGGCGCGGCGTATGGTGGTGCGTCTATGGATCGTGGTATACGCCTTTGTGGGCAGCCAAATGGCCTGGACGTTGCGCCCCTTCATTGGCGCGCCGAGTATGGAGTTCGAGTTGTTCCGGCAGCTCGGCGGCAATTTTTACACCAATATCGTGGCGAGCTTCAGCGAACTGCTCGGCTTTGGGATTGTGAGGTAGGCGATGAGAGAGCGACAGTCTGCAAAGCTGGATACCTGGCTCGATCTGCTGGCCGATGTGGTGGCCGAGCGTTTGGCTCAACGCGATAGTGCCGCGCCCACCGTGCCGCTGGTGGATGGCATCACTGAGCGCTTGGAGCAACAACCATCGTCCGAACCACCCGTAGCACTCGTATCGCTAGAGCACGAGACATCAGAGGAGGAGACTGCGCCGGAGGAGGTGTCGGAGGATGAGTCTCTCGTGGTGGTGCCGCCGCTGCCCTATAGCAATGGCTTGGTGTTGCGCCTTGCGGCAGTGGTTTGCGTGATCGTGGTGCTGATCAACATCCCGCTCAATTCGCAGGGCGTAGCGTTGGCGCGCGCCGTGCCGGGTGTGAGCTCGATCCTGATCCGCAATGGCTTGTTGGTACAGGAGGAAGGTAGCGAGGAGATCTGGGAGTATTATCAAGGCGCGTTTCGGCATATCAGCAGCCTCGACGCTTTTCACGCTCACGGTTATCAGTGGCGTAATGTGCATACCGTCGCGCCGGGATTTTTGGAGAACTACCCCAAGGGCAAGCCCCGCCACTTGCTGATGCATTGCTCGCAAAGCCCGCACTTCTACCTGATCGCCGACGGCAAGAAGCATTGGATCAGCAGCTTAGAGGCGTTCAACTCCGCAGGCTTCGAGTGGGACGACACCGTGCGGATCAACTGCGACTTTTTGCGCAACCTTCCTGATGGCGAGAGCATTCCGCCAGGTTTGCCATTCCCCGAATTATAGTCTTGCATTGACATAACAGGAGCGTTTTATGCAGCGATCATGGCTGTGGTGGTTCGTGCTATTCGAAATTGTGGTATTGCTGGTGGTGTTCGGCTTGTTGTGGTTCTCCGACCCCTCTCATTTGGATGCGCCCGGTCTCGCGTTGCGCGCATCGTACGGGGAGTGGGTGTACGCGCACAGCACTTGATGCCAACCAACAGGTCGTAATTGCGGTGCATGCATTCACGCTGATATCGACTGTCGCCGTATCCCAACAACTGCTGCATTGGGCGCATCCTTTGTTGCGCATTGGCTTCACCGTCTGTTGCGGCATTGGGGCGCCGTTCATAGTCGGGTTTTTGTTTGGGATGTTTAGCACCCGTTTTTTGGATTGATGCCATCCACATCCCGCTTGAGGATCGGAGCTGCGAAGCGTTCGCGGGTCCGATTATTGTTGTGCATCGTCGTAAGCGAACATCACCCTTCAATGCTCACTCTACACCTGGATTGATTTGAATAGGTGCCAACGCTTGACACAAGCAACATTGCCATGATATAAAATGATCGAATAGTCAGTCAAATGAACGATCGATCATTATGGAGCTACAATGTCTACACCCGACACATTCCAAGCACAACTCTCAGCACTACGACGCGAGCAAATCCTGCATGCAGCAGCGCAGGTATTTGCGGAGCACGGCTTTCATCGCACAACAGTCCGCGATGTGGCGCGGGCTGCTGGTGTTTCAAACGGGACGATTTACAACTACTTCGAGAATAAAACCGCGTTGCTGCTTGGAATCCTTGATCGTCTGAACGCTGCTGAGCGGCAGGCCATTGAGCGGGCACAAGCTCAGGCCACCGATCTCCATTCGTTCACTCGTCACTACTTCCAGAATCACCTTCAGGTTTTTGCCACAGAAAATCAGGAATTGTTGCGCATCGTGCTGTCCGAGGTGTTGGTGAATGCCGATCTTCGCGAACGTTATATTCACCAGATCGTCGGCCCGACCTTTATCTCGCTATTGCAGCAACTAGCGCCGCTGGCGGAGCAAGAGTCGCTGTCTCCCGAAAAGCTCCAATTCACTATTCATCTCATGTCATCGATGCTGTTGGGTGTGCTGATGACACGGATGTTTGATGAAGAATCAGCACAACTGATTTGGGATAAACTCCCCGATGCGCTAGCCGATTTGTTTTCTGAGGGGCTGCTTGGTCGATAGGTTGGCTGAAAGGGAAGCTTAGTATGTGAGCGTGGTACAACAATCAGGAGGTTCCTATGGTGCCTTTGTTATCGGTAAACATTGCTAGCCCCGAGTTTAAAGCCAACCAATACCCATTTTATGCCCGACTTCGTGCGGAAACGCCTGTGGTGCGCGTAACTCTTCCCGATAAGCGTGTAGCTTGGATTATTACGCGGTATGACGATGTTTTTGCTGCATTGCGCGACCAGCGCCTAGTCAAGGATCGTCGGAACGCGATGACCGAGGAAGAAGCGAAGAAACAACCGTGGGTGCCGGGTATTTTTAAAACATTATCAAGTAACATGCTCACCTCGGATGGCTCAGATCACCGACGATTGCGGGGATTCGTGCAACAGGCGTTTACACCGCGTATCCTTGAGCGCTTGCGGGAGCGTGTGGAGGAGGTGAGCAAGGAACTGCTTGATGAGGCGCTCGCAAAGGGCCGTATCGATTTGATCCAAGCGTACGCCCAACCTCTGCCAGCCACGATTATTGCCGAGATTCTTGGCGTACCGGATGCCGATCGCCGAAAGTTTCAACGTTGGTCGAATGCTCTTATTCTGGCGACGGCCTCCCCGCTATTCGCCCTACGAGCGTTACCGCCCATTTTCGCCCTGTTGCGCTACATCCGCAGATTGGTGCGCGAACGGCGTGCCCAACCAAACGACGATCTGCTGAGTGCGCTCATCCAGGCTGAATCGGCGGGCGATAAGCTCAGCGAGGACGAAGTGTTGGCAATGGCGTTTCTTCTGCTTGTGGCTGGCTACGAGACGACTGTGAATTTGATTGGTAATGGGACGCTTGCTTTGCTGCAACATCCTGAGCAATTAACGCGTTTGCGCAGCGACCCAGCGCTGATTTCATCTGCTGTGGAGGAATTGCTACGGTATTCCAATCCAATCGCAACAACGATTGACCGCTACGCCAGTGAAGATCTGACGATCGCTGGAGCCACAATCCCACGAGGGGCATTGGTTTTTCTCGCACTCGCATCGGCGAATCGTGATGAACATCAATTTGTTGATCCTGATGTGCTAGACATAACACGTGAGCCAAATAAGCATGTCTCGTTTGGTTGGGGCGCACACTACTGTATTGGTGCACCGTTAGCGCGTCTCGAAGGACAAATCGCCATCAACACACTGCTGGATCGTTGCCCAAATCTCCGCCTCGATGTTCCCTCCGACACGCTTCGCTGGAGGCCGGGCTTAGAGATGAATGGCTTGGAGACGTTACCTGTTAGTTTGTAGGGTTCGCGTTATTGGGATGCTCATTGTGCGTTTTGGGGATTGAAGGCACCGTATTTTGGCTTGAGGATCGGATCTGCGAATCGCTCGCGGGTCCGATTATTGTTGCCCTACCGCAGAGTGCGAGCAGGCCTGCGCTCAAGAGCGCCACTTCGTCTTGATAGTCGACGGTTTGTGCATCCTCGCTGAGTCCAAGCGCTGAACATAGTCCATTGCGATCTTCCCCATAGCATCACATCATTGCGGATTTGCTACAATAGGCGCTGTTCTATGTGTCGCCTATTCGACCTCATCTTCTTGGCGATTCTAGCGTGGTTTCGATGGTACGTGTGAATGGGGGATGTGTATGGAGTTGACCTTTACCACGCCTGCCTTGTTATTTCCGGCTATCTCGCTGCTGTTGCTGGCCTACACCAATCGCTTTTTGGCACTGGCCTCGCTCATCCGCAATCTGCACGATCGTTACCACAGTGAGCCGAACCCCGGCATCAGACGCCAACTGGTGAATTTGCGCTACCGCATCATCATCATACGCAATATGCAGATCTGCGGTGTGAGCAGTTTTTTCTTCTGCGTGCTGTGTATGCTTATGTTGTTCGCAGGGCTGCAAGAGGTGGGTCAATGGCTGTTCGGCACGAGCCTGGTGCTGTTGCTGATCTCCCTGGCCTTGTCGTTGCGCGAGTTGCAGGTATCGATCGATGCATTGGTCGTGCAGATCGAAGATCTTGATCGCTAAAATTAAGCCGAACAGGGCCGTTTGCGCCATCCATCTTTGATTGCGCGGCTGCTAGGCGTTGTTAGAGGAAACGCCAAAAAACAAAGGACATCGCGTCCTTTGTTCAGCTTACACGCTCATACGGATGGAACGTCAACTTAGAGAAACTTCCTGCCAAGGAACCGATTTCAGTGGCACATTCAGCAGGAGCAACGCTAGGTCGCGGCGCCCATAGTAGCCATTTGGTACACCTTGGTCATCGCAGGCAACCAGTGTTGTAGGCATTTGAAGACGCCGATTCTGAAGCCAACGGAGCGCTTCTTCTGCGCGCGTGCGGTCGGCGAGGAGAGCTTTCTCAACCAAGACAACCGCAAAGGTCTGTCCTTGCTTATTAATGACAGTATAGTGGAGTTTCATGACGTACTGCTCCTGCGCGAACCAGTAAGACGTGAGGGTGTTTATCCGAATTTTTACGATTGTACCACATACGACGTAATGTCGTTAGTGCGCGACGTGGCGCTGTTGATGCAAACAAATATCAATTCTAGCGATTATAATGCGGAATTATCGCACTAGTGGTGGGAAAATGTTGTTAGGATTCTTCCCTTTTGGTTATGGTTTTGCAACACAACAGTTGTCGTGTTGTTTGTAGAGATCGATGATTTGGAGATGCTACACTGTGTAGTATATTCTGTTTTGATACCGAATGCAACCTTTTTAGGCTAGGAAGTCCACTTCTATGACAATTCTTGTCGATGAATTGATCGATTATCAGATGCCGCATCTGCCGATCTATTTACGCGGCCTCTGGTGCCATATGATGACGGATGACCTCACGCCGAATGGTCTCGATGAGTTACATGCGATGGCGGAGCGGCTCGGCTTGCAGCGCGCCTGGTTCCAGGATAAGCCGCACTACCCGCACTACGATCTGCGCCCCAACACCCGCGCCCTGGCCATTCAACTCGGTGCCCAAGCCGTGACTGGCGCTGAACTGATCCGGCGCTGTTGGCGGCCTGACTAATGAGGACGAGAGATGCTGCAACTTTACAGCTACTTGCTCTCCCAATCGTAGGCGTAGGCGCGCGTCAGCAACTGAAAGCCGTGATGCGCCAAAATGGGTTGGCTCATCCTGCTGGCGCCCGTGTACACGAAACGATACCCCCGCTGGCGCGCTTCCTCGATCCGGGCCGCCAACACTGCGCTATACAAGCCTTGTTGGCGGTGCGTTGCCAATGTCGCGCCGCCGTAGAGTCCCGCAAATTGGCTGTTTGGATAAAAGTAGATCCATCCTGAACAGGCTGGCGTGCCATCGACCACGCCGAGGTAGATGCTCAGATAGTTCTCGATGCTCAGGTGCGCGCTGAGGCGCTGTTTGAGCCACGCGAAATCGCCGCCCCATACCTGTGCCTCGATATCGGTTAAGAGATCAAGCTCGGATTCGCCGATCTTCCTCACCTCGATATGGCTTGCTGTTTGGGTGGACAGGGCCGTCTCCTCAAGATCCAGCAGCATCACCGCATCGGGATCGTCGTCGGGCGCGAAGCCGTAGTGGAACAGCCTCTCGACCAGTTCCGGCGCACGGTCGTGCTCGTAGTAATGCCACGAGAAGGGTTGGTTGAAGGTGGAGAAATAGTCGATCTCGGCCTGAATCCGCTGATCAAGTTCGTCTGATGCGAGCTTGCTGTACGAGATGTAGTTCCTGCCGGGCGCGGGCCGTACGAAACGCACAAGATCGGCGAAAACCGTTTTGGTGACGCCAGGATGCTCAATGTCGATGCGCTGCTCCTGATCGAAGAGCGCTAAAATCTGCGCTTTTTCCACTGTCTGCCGCCTTCGTTTTATCATTCCAAGTCGAGTGACTACTCCCCCGCCGAAAGGCTGGGGGCTTCTTGGAGCCGTAGCCCCTGA
>ERZ777003.1072-NODE-1072-length-45412-cov-11.832286_pt1 | contig 45412 bp, 35 predicted proteins | sample MGYA00374956_ERZ777003 | MGnify/ENA primary metagenome ERZ777003 (study PRJEB29302, sample SAMN06268252) | bioreactor metagenome | isolation source: Joint BioEnergy Institute, California, USA | place: USA:Joint BioEnergy Institute, California, USA | collected... | reverse complement strand
CGATGATGGCCTAATTATAGCCTAACATCTGGGCGGTGTCAAGGAAATTGGGAGAGACGAAGAGACTGAGAGGCGAAGAGACGGAGCGGCGAAGGGGGAGCGCATGCAACAGGCCGACCTGCCCCCTCACACAGACACCAACCGCATCAGCCGGTACGCCCACACAATCTTCTCGACATTCAGCCGATGCAGCAGGCGGCTCAGCCGATCGCCATCGACATACCGGCAGGCCACCTCATACCCCTCATCGAACTGTCGGCGGTTGACCTGGCCTGACTTGCTCGTGGGATGGAAGCGGAAATGTGCGATTAGCCGATCCAGCACCAGCGGCTCGCAGATCTTCCCCATGCGAAGCCACAGGTCGTAGTCCATCGTGTAGTGCAGCGACTCATCCAGCGGCCCGACCTGCTGGCCGAACGATCGCCGCCAGAAGACAGCCGGCTGGCTGATGAAATTCTCCCGCAGCAGCCGCCGATAGCTGTATCGCCGCAGCCGCCGGTCCTTGTAGCGCGTGACCGCCCGGCGGATCTCACGATCCTCCAGATCGATGATGTCGCATCGCCCCACCAGCCATTGGGCCTGCGGATGCCGCTCGAATGCCTCCGCCACGGCTGCCAGCGCGCCATCGGCATACAGGTCATCGCTGTTCAGCCAGGCGACCACTTCCCCCTCCGCCATCGCCAGGCCTTTGTTGATCGCGTTGGACTGTCCCCTATCCGGTTCGCTGACGAATCGCACGCGCGGATCGTCGAGCGAACGCAGGTACTCGACCGTTCCATCGGTGCTAGCGCCGTCGACGACGATCCACTGCAGCTCGAACGGCCCGGATTGATCGAGGATGCTCCGCGCGGTGCGCTTCAGCAGCGGAAGCTGATTGAGCGTCGGTGTGACGATGCTCAGGCGGATCACGGCGCCTCCGTCTCGATCTCCGGGATCAGCCGGCGCAGCGTCCATGTCGGCTGGCCGTTATCTCCGGCGCGCTCCACCACGACCGGGCCGACGCGCAGCCGGCGCTCCTTGAGCACCAATGCCTCCTGCGGATCGATCGGCTCGAGGATGTACAGCGCCGAGTCGATCTCGCCCTGCGGCGGCAGCTCATATCGGGCGGCGACGCGGCGATCCGACCAGTAGCTGAGCACGCGGGCAGTCTTCTCGCTGGCCAGCACCCAGGCGTCGGGTTCGACGGCGTGTCGAAGCTGGCTGGAGAAGGCGCGCAGCGAGGTTTCCCGCTGATAGCTGGCCGCCATCGGTGGATAGCGCTGCTCAGCGATTTCCTTGAGGATTTTCAGGAAATTGGGCACGACCCAGACCGACAGCAAGGCGATGAAGACGACATTGCGCCACGGCTGACGCATCGGCTGGATGATCCGCATGATCGCAAGGAACCATCCCAGCGCCATCAGCGGGACGATCGGCAGCAGATATCTCGGCGCCGGTGGCACCGGCAGCACGAGCATCAGCAGCACCGTGCCGATGATCAGCAACCCCCAAAGCCAGCGCCGGCGAATCAGCACGACCGCGGCTGCCAGCAGCGCGATGCTCACGATCGACGTCAGCACAGAACCGAGCTGATGGCCAAGGGCCGCCTCGGCGACCGTCTCTTCCAGCAGCACAACCACCTGCCGCCCCAGACGCGAGATCCCCTGCGGCGTCAGCAGTTCCGCCAGGGCGGACAGGCCGGCGGCTTCATACGTGTATCGGAAGCCCTGTCCCTGTCGGGGGTCCAGCCAAAGCAGCAGGGCCACCAGCCCGCCGACGCCCGCGATCATCCCCAACAGCACGCGCCGCATGCGCCGCGTCTGCATCAGCCGGATCACGCCGGCTCCCACGATCGCGACCACCAGCACCCACATGTGCGGCCGCATCACGACCGCCAGCGCCAGCCCGGCGATCATCAGGGCTACATCGGCGGGCCGAATGCGAAGATGCCCCGTCTTCGGATCGGGCTTGAGGCAGGCCTCCCAGCCGGCGAGGAATGCCATCACGCCCAGCGTAAACGGCAGATCGTTCCGCAGCTCAAACGCGTACCGGAACAGCGTGAAGGTCATCCCCAGCAGGCAGGTGACGAACACAGCCGTCGGGCGGTCCAGATGCAGCCGGACCAGCCGATATGACAGCGCCAGCGTCGCCCCGGCCATCAGCAGCATCAGCACATGCGCCGGCCAGAGGACGTCGATGCCGAAGAGCACGAATGTCCCGGCGATCAGATATGGCATGCCCGGGTATGCCAGGGCATGCGGATAGCCGTGGTAGTGATAGCCTTCGCCCTGAGCCAGGTTTCGCCCGATCGACAGGTAGAGCGCGCTGTCCGGCTCAGGCTGCCACTGGCCCGTGAAGGCGGCTAGGTAGAACCCCGCCAGCACAAGAAAATAGAACCAGCGGTATCGGTCATACCAGCCCAGCATCCACCGCGCCGCATCCCAGCGTGGGGGCGTCTGGCAGGCGTCAGGCTGGGAATCGACGGGAGTCGAGTGCTGCACAGGCTCCATACCGATACCCGCCAGTATAGACCCGCCCGCTTGAGGGGCAAAAGGCCCGTAGGCTATTTTGGATTTTGGATTTGGGATCTTGGATTGGTCAATCATATGCAGCACACGTCCCGGATTTCCCAAATCCAAAATCCGCAATCCAGAGTCCAAAATCAGATCCCTTTCATTCCGCAATCCGCAATCCGAAATCCGCAATCGATCAGCCCTGGCTTCACCTTCCCCTTCCCTCTATCTGCCCCGCCCCTATACTTCTAGGCCATGACAAAGCCGCGCAAAGTACGCGAACTTGCCATGCAGGTGCTGTTCTCCTGGGATGTCCACGGCGATGCCGACTCCGCTATGGCTGATCAGATCTGCGCGCGCGAGGAGGACCCCGACATCCGCCAGCAGGCCCTGAAGACGGCTCATGCCGCCTGGCGGCAGCGAACGATTTCCGACCAGCGGATCGAGAAGGTCGCCCCCCAGTGGCCCGTCCGCCGCCAGCCGGGCGTCGATCGCAGCATCCTGCGCCTGGCGGTCTGGGAGCTGTCCAACGCCCCCACACCCCCACGCGTCGTCATCGACGAAGCCATCGAACTGGCTAAGGCCTTTTCAACGGAGCAAAGTGCCGCGTTCGTGAATGGTGTGTTGGACGCAATCCACAAGGAAAACCGCGAACTGACAGGGGACGGAACCGAGAAGTCGGAAGACAGGAGACAGGCGACAAAATAGTCTGTCACTGCCGTCTGCTTCTTTCTGACTTCTGACTCCTGACTTCTGTCTACTCCCAAGCCATGCGTTTCTTCTCCAAAACCCTCGACAAGCTCAAAGGCGCCCTCCGCAAGACGGCCGAGGTGCTCAATACCGACGTCCGCACCCTCTTCATCCCCGGCCGGCAGATCAATGACCAGTTCCTGGCGGAAATGGAAGAGAAGTTCCTGCAAGCCGACATGGGCGTGCAGAACGTCGAGCGGATCGTCTCAGCCGTCCGCGACCGCTGGCGCCTCGGCAAGATCAAGAATGCCGAGGAAGCCGAGCGCGTCGTCAAGTCCGAGCTGATGGAGATCCTCCCCACCGATGCCGATCGCGAACTGCGCTTCGCCCCGTCGGGCACGACTGTCGTCCTCGTCGCCGGCATCAACGGCGCCGGCAAGACCACCAGCATCGCCAAGCTCGCCTGGATCCTGAAAAACCAGATGGGCAAGAAGGTGATGCTGTGCGCATCCGACACCTTCCGCGCCGCAGCCGTCGATCAGCTCACGATCTGGGCTGAGCGGATCGGCGTCGAGATCGTCAAGCATCGCATGGGGGCCGACCCGGCAGCCGTCGCCTATGACGCCTGCGAAGCCGCCGTCGCCCGCAATATCGACGTCCTGATCGTCGACACAGCCGGGCGCCTGCACACGCAGGAACACCTCATGCGCGAGCTGACCAAGATCCGCGACGTCGTCGCTCGCAAGATTCCCGGTGCGCCGCACGAGGTGCTGCTGGTGCTCGATGCCACCACCGGTCAGAACGCCATCCGCCAGGCTCAGATGTTCAGCCAGGCGATCAATGTCACCGGCTTGTTCGTCGCCAAGCTCGACGGCAGCGCCCGCGGCGGATTCATCCTCAGCATCCGCGAGCAGCTCAAGCTGCCGGTCAAGTTCATCGGCCTGGGTGAAACCCCGCAGGACATCGAAACCTTCGATCCGCAGCGATTCGTCGATGCCCTCTTCCAGGACGCGCCGGCCCCGGCGGCGTGAGGTAATCGGGATCGCGCGAAGGATGAAAAGCCGAAGGGTCGGATTCGTTACTGGTTACGTGTTACTCGTGGGCTTCGGCATGCCCTGATCACTTCGTCTCTTAGTCTCTTCGTCTCTTAGTCTCTTCGTCTCTTCGTCTCTCCCTCATCCCTTCGTCGCCTTCCACCCCTCTTCGCGTGAACCATCCCGCCCCTTGAATCTTGCCCACTTTCACATACAGTTTTCGCTTATCGCCTGCGTGGATCACGGGGCACTTCCTTGAAAGGAGTCTTATCATGACTGCGATGCGAATCGGTGTGATCGGGGTTGGCTTGTTGGCCATGATCACCGGCGGCTGCCAGAACAAGGTGCGCCAGGAGAACGAGCGGCTTTGGGAACAGAATCGCCAGCTGCAGGCCCGTGCGGATGAGCTCGAGATGCGCCTGCGCCAGTCGCCCGATCCGCAGAGCTACGCGCAGCTCCAGGCTGAGAATCAGCGCCTCGCGGCGGAGGTGGCCAACCTGCAGGCCAGCCTGCGTCAGCAGCCGGCTGAGGGCCCCGCCACGCCCGGCCTCGAAGGCATCGATGCCACCTACGACGCCGCTGCCGGCACTGTGACCGTCAATCTTCCGGGCGATGTGCTCTTCGCCCCCGGCTCAGCCGAGCTCCGCCCCGGCGCCCGCGCCACGCTCGACAAGATCATCGCCGCCATCCGCAAGGATTACGCCGGCAAGCGCGTCTTCGTCGACGGCCACACCGACTCCGACCCGATCCGCCGCACAGCCGACAAGTGGAAGGATAACCACGACCTGGCCTACCATCGGGCCAAGGCCGTATTCGACTACATGACCTCCCACGGCCTGGATTCCAAGCAGTTGGTCCTCCGTGCCTTCGGCCCCAACCAGCCCAAAGGCACCAAGGCCGCCAGCCGCCGTGTCGAAATTGTTGTGAATGTCCGCTGAGTCCGGACGCGCCACATACTGCATGAGAAATGATGAATGACGAGTGATGCATGGTGCATGATGCATGACAAGTGATGCATGAAGCCGAACGTTTCATGCGTCATGAATCATGCATCATGCCCCGTTTCATGTGTCATTCGTCATTCTTCATGCATCATGATGCACCAGCCGTCAGCCGTAGTGCCCCGCATCTTCCCACCCACATGATCTCCATCCTCGACTACCGCATGGGCAACCTTCGCTCGGTGCAGAAGGCATTCGAGCATGCCGGAGCGGCTGCGCGCATCATCACGTCAGCCGACGAAGTCCGCCAGGCCGACAAGCTTGTGCTGCCGGGCGTCGGTGCCTTCGGCGATGCAATGGATCACCTGCGCGAGCAGAATCTGGTCGATGCGATCCGCGCGCACGTCGAATCCGGCAAACTGCTGCTGGGCATCTGCCTGGGCCTGCAGTTGCTGTTCGACGTCGGCTACGAGGATGGCGAGCATGCCGGCCTGGGCCTGGTGAAGGGCAAGTGCGTGCGGTTTGACGTCGATCGCGAGATGGGCCTGAAAGTCCCGCACATGGGCTGGAACCAGCTCCGGCTGGAAAAGCCCTGCCCCCTGTTCGACGGCCTGCCCGAGGGAGCCGGGGTCTATTTCGTGCACAGCTATCACGTCGTGCCCGATGACCGGTCGGTCATCGCCACAACCACAGACTACGGCCACCCGTTCGTCAGCAGCATTGCCACGGGCAACATCATGGCGATGCAGTTCCACCCCGAAAAAAGCCAGTCAGCCGGCCTGAAGATCCTCTCCAACTTCGCGCGGCTGTGATGTCTCACCGCAGAGACGCACAGAGCACAGAGGGCTGCCAAGAAATCTCACGCGAAGTCGCGAAGAAGCGAAGGCGGAGCGCGAAGAGCTCAAAGATTTCAAAGATCGTAACGAACGAGGAGACTGCGATCTCGTGGCACGGGCGTCCCGCACGTGCATCGATCTGGATCCGCAGATGAACGCGGAAGAGTTCCCCCACCCCAAACGCGCGCGGCATCAGCCATACCCACCCCGCGGCCGCGATGCCGTGCATCAACAGCCCCAACACGCAATCGACCCAGCCGGTCGCGCCGTGTCGGTATTGCTTTGCCCTGTTCGTCGATGCGCACCTCATCGCCCCGTCAGGTAGTACTCGCGTGCCGTGCGGCTCCGCAGCAGCAGGATCAACACCAATGGCCAGACCAGCCCCACCGCGCCATAGCACCCCGCCACCAGGATCCCCAGCCAGTCGCCCGGCGCGCCCATGAAACGCGCAGCGCTGTTCACAAACCACGCCACGACCACCACCGCCGCCACCGTCAGCGGCAGTTTGACCCACGCGTACACCCAGTGCCACCAGCCGCCGCGCGGCCACTGGCGCACCGTCAGAATTCCCAGCACCAGCAGTGCAATCCCCAGCAGCACCGACACGGCCGCTTCGCCCAATGCCATGGCGAGCGCCGCCCTGGAGACCGACGGCAGCGTCGCGCCCTTCGCCATGCTTGTCAGCGAGCCGTACTCATACCCCAGGCCGTCAGGCGTGAGCGTGATCGTGAAGGAGTCTGTGCTCACGACCACATTGCCGTTCGGCTCAACCGAGACCTGCTGGATCTGGCTGAGGATCTCATTGCTGGTATCGCGGGGTGCTACGATTGTCTGCCATTGATCCATCAGGGCTGCCTCCAGCGCCTCAAGCTGCGCAGGCGTCACGCGATCCTCGCCCGCGCGTTTCAGCACTTCATCCAGCACGACCTTCCGCTGCGCGGGCGCCAGCGCCCACCAACTGGTCGGCCACTGCATGGCCCCGAAGGGATCCGCCAGCTTCGAGCTCGCCCGCAGCGGCGGGCTCCCATCGGCTGGGTAGAACACTGCCGACCCATCCCCCACCTCAAGCCGCCCCCGTGCAAACTCGTAGTACTGGTGTTCCCGTTCCTGGCCCGACGTCGCCGGCAGCTCGCCCGAGCGCGTGATCAGGCCAGCGATGCGCTGGGGCGTCAGCTCCCCCTGGCTTGGATCGAAGATCTTCCCGCCCGACGTTCGCAGCAGCTCCTCCGCATGGGCATAGCGATCGCGATCGAGAGGGGCGGCATCGGTCAGGGCCTTGAGGACCGCCCGCCGCTGCGCCTCCACCAGGCCGTTTTCGCCGACGAACTCGCCGTCGACCAGCCGCATCGTCTCCTCGCCTGAAGTTGTCCCCGTGACCGTCGCGACATTCCCGGTCTGCATCGAGAACGCCCATGAGATGGCCAGTATCTGCAGCATCAGCGACGAATGGAACAGAATCGCCAGCGAGCCAACGACGATGCTGACCACGCCAATCGTCGTGATCTGCCATGGCCGCCCCGACCCAGTCCAGTAACCCGGCCCGGCTGGCTGTATCGGAATCACAGGAATTGGCGGAGGCATGCTGCCTTGAGTCATGGGCGGCGATTATACCATCAGCTGGATTGAGCCTCACGCGAATATCCGAAGGGGCGAAGGGGTATGGCGCAAAGATCGCAAAGATCCCAGAGATCTCAAAGAGATGAGAATGCAGCGTTCGGCCAGCTTGAGTGGCACGGGCTACCACAACACTATGCATCAACATAGGCGGTAGTCGCCCGAAATCGTCATCCTGAGCGTAGCGAAGGATCTCAACCGTCCGAACGCCGAGATCCTTCGCTTCGCTCAGGATGACCTTCACGAACGGACTTACGCCGATCATGCATAATGTTGTACCAGCCCGTGTTCTGCTCAGATCATGGGCTGGTAGCCCATGCAACAATGTGGCTCCATCTTCGCTCTTTGCAGCCTTTGAGATCTTTGAGGTCTTTGCGCCTATCCCCTTCGCATCTTTGCGCGAGTCCCCTTCACTCAAACAGTGAAGGCTGCTTCGGATCCTGCGCAATGGACTCGATCTGCCCGTCAGCCAGGTGCGTGATGAGCTTCTCGCCGCCGTGGATCTGTGCGACCGACCGCACGACCTGTCCGCCGGATCTGAGCACGGTGATCGAGTAACCGCGGGCGAGGACCTGCTCGGGGCAAATGGCGCGCAGATGCGCAGCCATCGCCTCCACCTTCTCCCGCCAGCGGCGATGCTCGTTGCGCAGGTCATACGTCAGCCTCGCTTCCAGCGTCGCCAGCGTCTGCCGGTGCAGCCGCACCAGGTGCCGCGGATGGCGCTCATGCAGCGCTTCCACGCACTGGTCCAGCCGCCGCCGCGCCAGCGCAAGCCGCCGGGCCATCGCCCCATCCAGCCCCGATGACAGCGCAGCCAGCCGCTCGCGCATCTGCGCCACCACGCGCGCCGGCCGGCGCTGCTCCAACCGCTCCGCCAGCATCGAGACATGCCGCTGGAGGCGGTGAATCCGGCTGGTCTGCGCGTGCAGCAAGCCGCGCTCCAGATCATCGACCCGCTGGCGCAGGCGGTTGATCCGATCCAGGGGCCGGCGGAAGACTTCATGCCGCTCGATGATGGCCAGATCCTGCCGAGCGCGGGCGAGCGTCGCCTCGGCTGCGCGGCGCAGGCGGATGCCGGCGACGTCGATCATGTCCTTGACGGCTCGCCAGTTGCCGACGGCGACCTGCGCGGCCTCTGTAGGCGTGTGGGCGTGATAGTCGGCGACGAGATCGGCGATCGAGCAGTCGACCTCATGGCCGATGCCCGTGACCACCGGCAGGCGGCAGGCGGCGATCGCACGGGCGACGCATTCTTCGTTGAACGCCCAGCGGTCTTCCAGCGATCCGCCGCCGCGCGCCAGCAGGATGAGCTGGATGCCGGCCCGCGGGCCGGTATCGCTCAGATGCCGCAGCGCGGCTGCGATCTTCTCCGCCGCCCCATCGCCCTGCACGGGCACGTCGTAAATGCCCAGGCGGATCCACGGATACCGCCGCAGGACCTTGAGCATGTCCTGCAGAGCGGCTGTGTTCAGGCCGGTGACCAGCGCGATCCGCATCGGATACGCCGGCAGCGGCTTTTTGCGCTCCGGATCCATCAGCCCCTCAGCCTGCAGGCGGGCTTTGAGCTGCTGGAAGGCCAGCTCGAGCGCCCCCTGACCTAAAGGTGTCAGTGTGGACGCATAGAGCTGATAGGTGCCCTTCTGCGCGTAGACGCGGAGCGTGCCGCTGGCGATCAGTTCCATGCCGTCTTCCGGCTGGAACTTCAGGCGGGCCACGTCGCTGCGCCACATGACGCAGTCGATGCAGGCCTGTTCGTCCTTGAGGGTGAAGTAGAAATGTCCGGAGGCGCGGTGGAGGCTGGCGTTGCTGAGCTCGCCGCGAACCAGCACGCGCGAGGGGAAGGCTCCGCGGATGGCGGAATCGATCTGCCGCGTGAGGGCGGAGACGCTCAGCGGCTCCTGCCCGCCGGGGGCCGCCGGCTTAGGCGCAGCCGGCGCCTTGGCTTTGGCTGTGATGCGTTCGTGATAGTCGAAAAAGCTGGACATCCAACACCGATGCCCAAGGGTAGACGTGACCCGGACAGGCGTCAAACGTCTGTCCCACGCGAAGATGCGACGGCGCGAGGGTGAGAAAGCGCGGAGATCGCAAGAATCCCAGAGATCTCAAAGAGATGAGAATGCAGCGTTCGGCCAGCTTGAGTGGCACGGTCTACCAGCCCGTGTTTGTCTCAGGTCATGGGCTGGTAGCCCATGCCACGATGTGGCTCCATCTCCGCTCTCTGCCGTCTTTCCGATCTTTGAGACCCTTGCGCTTTGTCTTCGCCTCCTCGCGTGAGATCAAAGTCGGCGGCGGCGACGATGAAGCATCAGGGCCGCAAGGGCCCCCGGGGACAGCATCGCCGGCTCGGGGACGTACTGCACGACGACGCTGTTGCCGAAGGTTTGGACGAGATAGCCGTCGGTTACATCCACAAACGAGCCGAGGACCTGGCCGTCCGCTACCAGGATCGTCCAGAAATCACCGACCTGCGGCACAAAGCCGTCGAGCTCGATGATCTCGAGGATGCCGCCGAGCGTGGCTGTGCCTGTGACGCCGACGGTGTCGCTGAGCAGGCCGTTGACCTCGATCTGGAGGATGCCATCCGCCAGCGTCAGATCGCCCTGCACTTCCGTGTGGCCGATGCTCTGACCCGGAGCAATGATGCCGCCGTTGTTGACCAGGTCGAACGTCACCAGATCGGCACTGAGCGTACCGCCGGTGAAATTGAATGTCCCATTGCCGGCCCCCATCGTCAGCACGCTGGTGCGCAGCATGCCACCACTCAGGTTCAGCGTTGCCGTGCCGGCTTCCGCGATGACGAGCGTCTCCTCCACCCTCAGCCAGCCGTTGGTGATGTTCAGCGTCGCATTGTTGCCCGCGCTGGTCGCCAGCCGGAGATTCCCCGCATGCTGGCCGACGGCATCGACGACGACGCTGCCGCTATTGATCACGGCTGTGTCGTAGCGAGACGGCTGCCAGGTGATGTCCCAGTTGGTGATCTGGGCATAGCGGTTGTTGGTGGCGCCGCTGAAGACGATCGGCTTGGGCGCTGGCCAGGCGGCGATGTCGTTCAGGTACTCTTCCAGATCGGTGTAGCCGTCGTTGTCGAAGTCGCCGTTGTTGTTGGGCGTGTGCGGATCCAGGCCATGGGCCAGTTCCCAGTGATCGGGCATGCCGTCCTGATCGGTGTCCCAGTTGGCTGGCCGCGTGACGGTCGGCGAATTGACCATCGCCCGCCACTCGACGCCCTCATTGGGGTCGCTGTTAAACGGATCATCCGCCCAGGCCATGATCTTGCCCGTGACGGTCCGGGTCTCATGGATGAGGCGCTCGTCGATCGTGTCGATCACGTCATCGCGCTCCCACCACCGCGAGCCGACGTAGTTCAGGACGCGCTCCAGCGCCTGCTGGGCCGTGTCGGTCACGCCGTAGTACGGCACTTGCGTGTACGGCGATGCCTGGATGGATGAGCTGGAAAACGAGCTGTTGGTCAGCGTAACAAAGTCATTCAGATCGCCGTCCTTGTTCAGATCGGCGATGTTGCTGGAGTGATAGACGCGGGTAGCCGATGAGCTGGCGCCGTTGAAGATCCCCGTGCCGCCGGTGCGCGTGATGATGACGGCGATGTCGTCGGAGGTGTTCAGACGGCCGTCTTCGCCGGGAAGCTGGCTGACATCATCACCGCCCGGGCCAGCGATGTAGACGTTGTTGATGAAGTTGTTGAAGCTTGGCTGGCCGGAAGCGCCCCCGCCGGCGGTGTCAAACCAGTTGTAGAAGACGTTGTTGCGAAAGTCATTGTACGCCCCCGTGCCGACTTCGCTGCCGACGCGCGGCAGGCGGCCTTTCTGATGAGCGTACAGGTTGTGATGGACGCTGATCTTCGCGTTCGACCCGGCTTGCAGCAGCGATCCCAGGCCATGACCGGTGTATCGCACGCCGCTGCCTTCGGCGTCGGCTTGCGGGTAGTTCTGGCCCTGGGAGATGTTGCTGTACTGGATGGTGATGTTGTAAGCCAGCTCATTGGCGGAGATCGTCTCGTCCGTCGCGTAAACGGCTGTGACGTGATCGATCATGATGTTGTTGCCGGAGATGTCGATCGCGTCGTAGACGTAGGAATCGGGGAAATCGTTGGTTTGCGGCGGTTTGCCGGGCTCGTCGAAGCTGCGATTGCCGTAGCCCGGGGCGATGGTGATGTTGCGGATGATCGAATTGGATCCGTTGGCCTTGAGCACGCCCCCGACGATGATGATCGGCGACGGCGCCGTCTGCCCGGCGATCGTGACGTTGGACGGGATGTTCAGCCGAGACTGCGTATCCCAGCCGTTGCCATTGCCATCCCATCCGCTCACCGTTCGGCCGAGGTGGATCGTGCCTCCGACGTCAAAGACGATCGTCCGCGGCACATTGGCGGGGAAGTTGTTGTTGTCCAGGCCATAGCGCAGCGTGCCGGGGGAATTGTCGTTCATGCTCGTATCGAGCTTCGTGACGTGATAGACGATCCCGCCGCGCCCGCCGGTGACATACGCGGCTGCGCCGTCGGCGCCGCTGAAGGCGGGGATCGGGTCATCCGCCCACACGTTCGCCGCCGCGGCTGACAATGCCGCCGCTGCCGTCACCGCCACGCGTGCTTGCATGCTGCGTCCTCCGCTCGTGGTTGACGATCGATGCCTGCTTGTGGGTCTGCCGAAGACACGGAACAGACCGGCCCGTGTCGTTGTCGAAGAACTGCTTGTCCATGAGCATCTGCGCCGATGGAGGGAATGTCATTGCAATTGTGCGCACGGTCCTTACTGGATCGCGTATCCTGTGGCACGTCGCGCGTGGCATGTCGCGTGTTGCTTGTTGACGCCAACTGACGGCAGACGCCACATGCGACGTGAAACCCGCCACAGGCCGGGCTGCGGTGCTTCGCACCGCCGCAACTTCGTCCCTGCGTCTCTCCGTCGCTTGGTCGCTTTCTTCCCCTCAACCTCTTTCGTTGACAGAACTTGCACTCGCGTCTAGTTTGAACGGGATGCTTCCTTTGACACGCCATGGTTGGCGCGAAATGCTGATTGGGTCGATCGTCCTGGTGGGCACGGCGGTGGTGCTGGGATGGTTCTGGATACCGCTGTCGCTGATCGTCCTGCCGGTCCTGATCTGGCTTTTCGCGTTTTTCCGCGACCCTGAGCGGGCTGTGCCGCAGGAGCAGCACGCCATGGTCAGCCCGGCGGATGGCGTGGTCTCCGACATCGTCGAGATTGACCACGACCCGCTGTTGGACGCCCCGGCCATCCGGGTGGGGATCTTCCTGTCGGTGTTCAACGTCCACATCAACCGTGCCCCGTGCGACGGGCGGGTGGTGGATGTCATCTACAAGAAGGGCAAGTTCATCAACGCGATGCGGCACAACGAGGCCTCCAGCAACAACGAGAGCAATACGCTCGTGCTGGCAGAGCCGCAAGGCGAGCGGCGCGTGGCGGTCGTGCGGCAGATCGTGGGGCTGATCGCCCGGCGCATCGTCTGCACCGCCAGGGTCGGCGACCAGGTGAAGCGCGGCGACCGCATCGGTATGATCAAGTTCGGCAGCCGCACGGAGCTGTACATCCCGAAATGGCTTGAACCGAAGATCCAGGTGCAGGTCGGGCAGAAGGTGCGGGGAGCAGCCGATGTGATCGCCATCCTCGGCCAGCCGATCCACGTCAGGGACGCCGAGCCGGTCGATGAAGAGTATGAGCCCATCGCGCCGCGGAGGACTCCGGCATGAACGAGGAACAGACGCCCGGTACGACGGTCGATCAGCCGGGGGGGACTGACAAGCTACACCGCCGCCGCCGGCTGCGTCGCCGTGGCCGAACGGTTTATATCCGCTCGGTCCACTTCCTGCCGACGCTGGCGACACTGGGCAATGCGATCTGCGGGTTCGCCGCGATCTACGTCGCGGGGCTGAACATGGACCGCACCGTGTCCAACCCCGATCCGTGGGCTCTTGCACTTGCCCCCCACCAGTACACCGCCGCAGCCTATCTGATCTTCATCGCGATGCTGTTCGACGCGATCGACGGCCGACTGGCGCGGTTCACGCGGCATACGACCGATTTCGGCGGGCAACTGGACAGCCTGGCGGATGTGATCAGCTTCGGCGTGGCACCGGCGTTTCTGGCGCTGCAAACGTTCAAGTATGACGGGCCGGCGATGCCGTTTTCGGTATCGCGCGCGATCTGGGCGATCGGTGCGCTGTACATGAGTTGCGCAGCCATCCGGCTGGCGCGGTTCAATGTCGCCAACGAGCATGGCGAGCAGCATCATTTCAGCTTCCTGGGGCTGCCGTCGCCGGGGGCTGGAGCCGTCGTGGCTGCGTTCGTGCTGATGCAGCAGGACCTGAAATATGAGGAGTTGAAGCACGGACAGGCGTTCTGGGGCGTACTGTCGGATCTGTGCCTGTATCTGCTGCCACTGGTGCTGTTGACTGCGGGCTTGCTGATGGTCAGCGGGATCCGCTATCCGCATCTGGTGAACCGCTACCTGCGCGGCCAGCATTCGCTGGGCCGGCTGATGATCGCCCTGGCGGTGGTGCTGGCGTTGGTGGTCGCGCACCAGTACGTCCTGGGTATCGGGACGGTGATGTACATGCTCTTCGGGCTGGTGTCGTACTGGTGGGTGAAGTTGAGGGCGCGGCCGGCAACGCCGGCCGCCTAGCGCGGTGCCGAGTACTGTTTGTTGCTTGTTACTCGCAGGCTGCTGTAGACCGCATCACTTCGTGACACCGTTCTCTCTTCCCTTCGTCGCTTCGTCGCTCCGTCGCTTTTACCTGAACATTCCCGTCGTCGGCCGGCCGATCAGGTTTTCCAATCGGGCTTCCAGCGGCGGGTGCGTGCTGAACAGGTTCGCCATCGCCTTCATGGGGTTCAACGGTTCGATGATGAACAGGTTGTTGAAGGCGGGATTCACCGCCAGCGGCACACGCTGAGCCGCGATGTGGATCTTCTCCAGCGCGCGGGCCAGGTACATCGGGTCGCCGCAGATGTTGGCGCCTTCGGTGTCGGCATTGAACTCGCGCGAACGCGAGATCGCGGCCTGGATCAGCCCGGCTGCGATCGGGCCGACCATCAGAATCAGCAGCGCCACAAGCGGATGCACATCACGACGGTTTCCGCCTAACCAGAACATATAGCCGAGCATGCTGATCGCCCCGCCGATCGTGGCAGCCACGGCTTGGATGAGCGTGTCGCGATGCTTCACGTGCGCCAGCTCATGGGCCATGACGCCAGCGACTTCGTTGCGATCAAGCATCTGCAGCAGGCCGGCGGTTGCGCACACGGCGGCGTGCTTGGGGTTGCGGCCGGTGGCAAACGCGTTAGGCGCGGCTGTGGGTGAGACGTAGACCTTGGGCATCGGCAGATTCGTCCGCTGCACCAGCTCTTCGACGATGTGGTACAGCTCATGCCCCGGGCCGACCTCCTGGGCACGCATCATCGCCAGCGCGATCTTGTGGCTGAAGAAATACGAGAAGAAGTTCATCGCCGCCGCGAAGATGAGGGCGATGACAACGCCCTGCTGCCCGCCCAGCATGTGGCCGATCCACAGGATCAGAGCCGTCAGAGCACCCAGCAACAAAGCGGTCTTCACGTTATTCACGAACTTGCTCATCAGCGATCCCTCTCCAAATGATCTTAGGGGACATCCTCAGCCGTAGATGTATCAAAACGCAGACCACAGGGAACGACCCTTGCGACCGAACGCGTCGCTCTCCTAACACTCGGTATCGGAATAGGTTACGGATCTGCTTCAACCGCGGCACACCGGCTTTGCATGGGCTTGCTGCTGCCAGGATGGCAGCTTCGAACAGGGGCGACAGTTAGGACGTACTAAGATCGAAGGCGACAGGATGTCGTAGTTGGAAGAGGCCTTATGGAGTCAGGTGCTCCCCGGGCGATTGGTGCATTCCAAGGCTGTTTCCACAACGAGAAAACAACGGGATTTGCAGCGAATCGTCCGGTAATCCGAAGCCTCGCAAATGCTGCGGCACAGATTTTACATCCGCGGTAAGTGGGAGGCCGATAAGGAGTGTTGAGTCGGCTAATACGGAGTTCATCATGATACCGCAGCTTCCTATTTGTGCCTCCCCCGCCGCTTTTCGCCTGCTGGCCAGCCAGTTGGATTCGCTCGAAGCACCCGACGCCCTGCTTCAGGGCGCGCTGGCGATCGCCATGCACGAACAGCCGGATGTGAATGCTGCCGAAGTCGACGCGACGCTCCAGAGCTACGCCGACACGATCCGATCGCGCGTCCGCGGCACCCAGGCACAGGCGATGCTCGCGCATCTTCACGACTACCTGTTCGATGAACTGGGTTTCATCGGCGACACCGAAACGTACTACAGCCCAGCCAACAGCTACCTGCCGCACGTGCTTGAGCATAAACGTGGCCTCCCAATCACGCTCACGCTCGTGTACAAGCTGGTTGCTGATCGGCTTGGGATGAAGTCGTGGGGTGTCGCGCTGCCCGGGCATTTCGTGGCTGGGATCGAAGTTGACGGCGCGCCGATGCTAATCGACACGTTCGCCGGCGGGCGGCTGATTACGCCAGAAGAAGCGCAGCAGCGCATGCAGACGATGTTCGGCAATGAGGTCGACTCGATCGATGAGCTGATCCAGCCGGCCAGCCCACGCCACTGGCTGACGCGAATCCTTCAGAACCTGCTCAACATCTTCGGCTCCGAGGGTCGCTATGCCGATGTGGCGGCGATGCTCGAGATGGAGATGCTGCTGTGGCCGGAGCAGGATCGCCTGCAGCGCGACCTGGCGCTGGTGCTGGCGCGGATCGGCATGAGCCGCCCGGCTTCGGCGTGGCTGGAGCAGTACCTGGAAAACAACCCCGACGATCCGCAGGAGAAGGATCTGAAGCAACTGCTGGATGTGTTGGGGGCTTAGTGCTCGAAGACCTCAACGACCTCTGGTCCAACGCACAGGGCGCGGAGGGATCACTGAGGACGCTGAGGTTTTGTTTGGAGAATTCGGGAAGGAAAGAGGCACGTGCTTTTGGGCACGTGCCTTTGTTTTTCACAGCAAGTCGTATTGCGCTGCCATCTTGAGCGATGCGAAGGATCTCCACCATCCCTGAGGCGGCCGTGTCATGTTTTGACGGGTGCACGTGCGGGACGCACGGGCCACTTCTCACTACCTTTCGTCCCCATTTCGGTCCTTGAGATCTTTGGGGCCTTTGCGTTATCTCGCCAAGACCTCACGATGGTAGTCCTGCAGCGGTTTGACGCCCCAGCCGCCCTTCTGGAGGGCGACGATCGCGCGGGCGGCGGCGGTCGCTGCCGTCAGAGTCGTCGTGATCGGGATGCGATGCACGACGGACATCGCGCGGATCTTGCCTTCATCCGTCTGCGGGCCCTTGCGCGTCGGCGTGTTGATGATGAGCTGGACCTGGCCGTTCTTGATGTAGTCCTGAATGTTGGGCCGGCCCTCGGCGAGCTTGGCGATGCGTTTGGCTGGAATGCCGGCTTTGGCGAGCACGTCATACGTGCCGGCTGTGGCGATCAGCTCCAGCCCGGCGTCAGCCAGCTTGCGCGCGACGGGCACGATGCCCGGCTTATCGGCGTCGCGGACGCTGATAAAGACCGTCCCGCTGGTCGGCAGGACCGTGCCAGCCGCGATCTGCGACTTGGCGAAGGCGATCGGGAAGTTGTCGTCGATGCCCATGACCTCGCCGGTCGAACGCATTTCCGGGCCGAGGATGATGTCGACGCCCGGGAACTTGTTGAACGGGAAGACAACTTCTTTGACGCTCGTGTGCTTTGGATCGGGCAGCTCGTGCACATCCAGCTCATCGAGCGTCTTGCCGGCCATTACCTTGGCTGCGATGCGCGCCCACGGCACGCCGGTGGCCTTGGAGACGAACGGCACCGTGCGCGACGCACGCGGGTTGACCTCGATGACGTAGATCTCGCCATCCTTGATGGCGTACTGCACGTTCATCAGGCCGCAGACGCGCAGGGCGGCTGCGAGCTTGCGGGTCTGATCCTTCAGACGTTCGACGATCTCAGGCGGCAGCGAGTACGGCGGCAGTGAGCAGGCGCTGTCGCCGGAGTGAATGCCGGCTTCCTCGATGTGCTCCATGACGCCGATGATGATCGCGCGCCCGCGGTCGGCCTTACCGGCTGCCTGTTGACCGCCGCCCACCGGGGAATAGTCAGCCAGGCAGTCGACGTCTACCTCGATCGCCCCATCGAGGAACTTGTCGATCAGGATGGTCGAACCCTCAGCCGCCTCGACGGCGTGGGTCATGTAGTAGTTGAGCTGGTCTTCGTCGCTGACGATCTCCATCGCGCGCCCGCCGAGGACGAAGCTCGGGCGGACGAGCACGGGATAGCCGATCTCGGCTGCCACCTTGCGGGCCTCGGCGATGTTGCGGGCGATGCCGTTGGCCGGCTGCTTCAAGCCGAGCTGCTGGAGCAACGTGCGGAACTGCTCGCGGTCGCCGGCGGCATCGAGCGATTCGACGGTCGTGCCGATGATCGGCACGCCGGCTTCCTTCAGCCCGCGCGCGAGGTTCAGCGGCGTCTGGCCGCCGAACTGCACGATCACGCCCTTCACGAGATTGCGGCTGCCCGGCTTGAACGGCCCGCCATTGAGCCGCTCGCAGACATTGAGGATGTCCTCATGCGTCAGCGGCTCGAAGAACAGCAGATCCGACGTGTCGTAGTCGGTCGAGACCGTCTCCGGGTTGGAGTTGATCATCACCGACTCATAGCCGAGCTCCTTCATCGCGAAGGCCGCCTGCACGCAGCAGTAGTCGAACTCGATCCCCTGCCCGATGCGGTTGGGGCCACCGCCGATGATGATGACCTTGGGCTTGTCGGTCAGACGGATTTCGTCTTCGACAACGCCCTTGCCGTCCTGGGTGTAGGGCGTTTCGTAGGTCGAGTAGTAGTACGGCGTCGAAGCCTCGAACTCGGCTGCGCAGGTGTCGACGATCTTGTAGACCGGCAGGACGCCCGCTTCCTCGCGCGCCTTGCGGACTTCGGACACCGGCTGGCCCCAAAGCTGGGCAAGCTGCACATCGCTGTAGCCGAATTCCTTGGCTTTGCGGATGACCTGCGCGAACGTCGCGGGATCAGTCTTGCGCATTTCCCAGTGGCGGGCGGCTTCCTCGGGCGTGCCCTCGAAATCCACGAGTTCCTTCATTTGCGCCAGGAACCACTTGTCGATGCGCGTCAGCTCGTAGATCTGGTCGATCGACCAGCCCATCTTGAGGGCATAGCGGACGTAGTACAGCCGCCCCTGCGACGGGACTGCCAGCTTGCGGCGGAGCTTGTCTTCGGGGATCGGCCAGGCTGGGCCGCCGCTCTCTTCCTGGTCGGCCTTGTCGGCGACGCGGGCGTCGGCTGAGCCGTCCTTCTGGGCGTTCAGCCACTTGTCGTACTTGTCCAGGCCGAAACCGAACCGCTTGACCTCCATGCTGCGGATGCCCTTCTGAAGGGCCTCCTTGAAGGTCCGGCCGATGGCCATGGCTTCACCGACGCTCTTCATCTGGGTGGTGAGTGTCTCGTCGGCGTCGGGGAACTTCTCGAACGTCCACCGCGGGATCTTGATCACGCAGTAGTCGATCGTCGGCTCGAAGCAGGCGGAGGTGTATTGCTCCCAGCCGTCACGGCTGTTACCGCCTGCCTGTTGCCCGGCCTTCCGGCGGCTGGTGATGTAGTTGGGCAACTCATCCAGGGTGTAGCCGACGGCCAGCTTGGCGGCGAGCTTGGCGATCGGATACCCCGTCGCCTTGGAAGCCAGTGCCGACGACCGCGACACGCGCGGGTTCATCTCCACCACGACCATCTCACCGTTCTCGGGATTGACGGCGAACTGGATGTTCGAGCCGCCCGTCTCCACGCCAACCGCCCGGATGACGGCGATGCTCGCATCGCGCATCCGCTGGTATTCCTTGTCGGTCAGCGTCTGGGCGGGAGCGACGGTGATCGAGTCGCCCGTATGCACGCCCATCGGGTCGAGGTTCTCGATCGAGCAGATGATGACGACGTTGTCGTTGCGGTCGCGCATCACCTCCATCTCGTATTCTTTCCAGCCGATGACCGACTGCTCGATCAGCACTTCGTGCACCGGCGACGCATCCAAGCCGCGCGAGACAATCGCCTCGAACTCCTCGACGTTGTAGGCAATCCCCCCACCCGTGCCGCCGAGCGTGAAGGCCGGGCGGATGATCAGCGGCAAGCCGATCTGCTCCAGCACGCGCCGGGCCTCTTCCATGCTGTGGACCACGCCCGACATCGGCACCTTCAAGCCGATCTTCAGCATCAGTTCCTTGAAGACCTGCCGGTCCTCGCCCCGGAAGATGGCATCCCGGTCGGCACCGATCATCTTCACGCCGTACTTGGCCAGGATCCCCTGGTCATAGCAGGCCATGCCGGTGTTGAGGCCGGTCTGGCCGCCGAGGGTCGGCAACAGCGCGTCGATCGGCGTGCCGCGGCGCTTCTCCAGTTCCAGGATCTTCTCAACCGACTCGGGCGTGATCGGCTCAATGTAGGTCGCGTCGGCGAACTCGGGGTCGGTCATGATGGTGGCCGGGTTGGAGTTGATCAGGACGACGCGATATCCCTCCTCCTTCAATGCCCGGCAGGCCTGAACGCCTGAATAGTCGAACTCGCACCCCTGACCGATGACGATGGGGCCGGAACCAATGATCAAAATCGTATGGATGTCGTTACGTCGGGGCATGGAGGTCTTCTATGGCTGGAGCGCGGGTCATGAAGTCGCCACAATTTACAGATCAGACGGGGTTGTTCAAATACCGCACCCCGGCGGACCCCTGGCGCGGGGGCCGCAGGCCGCCGAGACCACTTGGGCGATGGATCCGCCCGAATGGTCGTTGCAGGCCGGTTAAACCCACCTGTTACAGCGTTAACTGAGCCCATTTGATGCGGAGGATGGGTGCTTTGGCAAGCCGCGGTGTGCTACGGTGACCCGGTCGACATCCGTTGGTGGGAGGGTTTGAAACATGACAGCCGGGATGATGCCTGCTGGCGAAAATGATCAGGGCGCTGCGAATGCGGCGATGCCGCAGCCGGCCCCTGCCTTCTCGGCTGCGCCCCGGTCCCTGATCGAGGAGCTGGCGGCGCTTCGGAACCCGGGCCCGGCTCCGGCTGGGTGGATGGCGATGTGCGGCGCGTTCCTGGCCCTGTCGCTGATCGGGGTAGCGATCGCGTGCTACACGGGGTGGCGTGATCATGGCTGGCCGGCGGAGTATCTACAGGACGGCCAATGGGGTACGTGGCTGTCGGCTGGGCCGCTGATGCTGTCGGGCCTGCTGGGGCTGGGATTGGCGTGGCGATGGCGAAGCCTGCGGCGGCAGCGAAACTTCTGGCTGGCTGCGGGTCTCACCCTCCTGTTCATAGCGGGCGACGATCTGCTGCGATTCCATGAGAATTTCGAGCTCATGCTCGTGACCCGCTACGACCTGCCGAAAGAGCATCCGCTGGTCAGCCGGATCAACGACTCGGTGATCATCCTGTACGGCCTCATCGCCGCTGTATATACTTACCGCAATCGCCAGCAGCTTCTGCGTTTCCCGTGGGCATGCATCGCCTTGGGAATTGGGGGCATCTGGTTCGCAGGGATGGTTATTTGTGACGTCCTGCACATCTCAGCCACGGTTGAGGAGACCATGAAGGTACTCGCGACAATCTGCATCCTGTCGGCTGTGCTGGCCATCCGTCGAACCGCGGACGCATGGGCCTGACGGCCCTGCAACACCCTCTACATCCATCCTGTTCTGCACGAGCGATCGCGACGATCGGGATCGATCTCCCGTCGCCGCCATACCGCGTTGCCTTTGACCTTTGACCCTACCCCTCTTACCTTTGGTTGCCAGCCATGCGCCGATACTTCCCCGATCTGTCGACATTCAAGGACATTGCCCGCTCCGCCCGGATCATCCCCGTCTACAGGCAATTGCTGAGCGATACCCTCTCGCCTGTCAGTGCCTTTGAGGTGCTGGGCCGCGATGAGCATGCGTTTCTGCTGGAATCGGTGGTGGGCGGGGAGAAGATCGGCCGGTACTCGTTCATCGCCACGGGGCCGATGGCTGTATATCAGTGCGCCGGCGGAAAGGCGATGCTGCAGCATTACGGCCAGGCGCCGCAGGAATTCACGACGACCGACCCGCTGGGCGATCTGGAGAAGCTCCTGCCCAAGGGGCCGTTCCATCGTTTCAAGGAACTGCCCGCATTCACGGGCGGCCTGGTCGGCTATGCCGGGTATGACACCGTCCGCTACTACGAGCCGGAGAAGCTCACCGCCGCCCCCCGCGATGACCGCCATCTGCCGGATGTGCTGTCCGGCCTGTATGGCGAGCTGGTGATCTTCGATCACGTGGACAAGACGATCAAAATCGTCGCCAACGCCGATCTGGGCAAGTTCCCCGATGCCGAATCAGCTTACAACGACGCCGCCCGTCGCATCGATCTGCTCGTTCAACGCCTTCAGCAGCCGTCGATGCTCAGCCTGGGTGAGATTGACCCCCGCTCGCCGCTGGAGCTGAAGTTTCAGTCGAACTTCACGCGAGAAGCCTTCGAAGCGGCCGTCGAGAAGGGCAAGGAGTACATCCATGCCGGGGACATCTTCCAGTTCGTCCCCTCCCAGCGGCTTCGCGTCTACAGCGAGGCCTCGCCGCTGGACGTTTATCGCGCCCTGCGGATCATCAACCCCTCGCCGTACATGTTCTTCCTCAAGAGCCCAGCCTGCACACTGATCGGCTCGAGCCCGGAGATCCTCTGTAGTGTGATCGACGGCAAGGTGACCAGCCGTCCCCTGGCCGGGACGCGCCGCCGCGGTCAGACCGATGAGGAAGACCGCCGCCTCGAAGCCGAGCTACTGGCTGACCCCAAAGAGCGAGCCGAGCACATCATGCTCGTCGACCTGCATCGCAACGACGTCGGCCGCGTCAGCAAGATCGGCAGCGTCAAGATCAGCGATGTGCTGACCGTCGAACGCTACAGCCACGTCATGCACATCGTGACCAATGTCACCGGCGAGCTGGCCGATGGCTATACCGCACTCGACGCCCTGCGCGTCAGCCTGCCGGTCGGCACGGTGAGCGGCGCGCCGAAGATTCGCGCCATGCAGATCATCGACGAGCTGGAACCCACCCGCCGCGGCCCGTATGGCGGCGCGGTCGGCTATGTGGATCTGTCCGGAAACATGGACACCTGCATCGCCCTGCGGACGATCGTCCACCGCTCAGGCGTCTACGACGTGCAAGCCGGCGCCGGCGTCGTCGCCGACTCCGTCCCCGCCAGCGAGTACGAAGAAACGATGAACAAGGCCAAAGCGCTGCTGAAGGCGGTCGAACTGGCGGAGAAGGGGTTTTAGTCTCCCGCAGGTTGCTTGTCGCGGGTTGTTTGTGGACGTCGACAGACGGGATGCCCCCGTTCGTGAGCACGCGGTGCAAGCGCACCGCCTCACTTGGTCTCTTCGTCTCGCCCCTTCGTCGCTCCGTCGCTTCAACGCAGATCCTTACGCCAAGGCCCCGGCTGCGCGCTGGGCGGAATATCGTTCGTATCCGCGCTGGCCGGGTTGGGGAGGATGGTTGACGACCCATGCCGAGTCGATGGCGGCTCCGCCGGGAAGGGTATGCAGCTCGCTGACCCGTTGCCCGGGGGCCAGCCAGATCGCCGGGATGCCCTCGTTGTTCGAGCAGTACAGCATCACGTGCGCCCCTGGGCCCGCCACGACGCGCTTGACGTCCAAGCCCAGATATTCGGCGCTCAGGCTGCCGCGATGGTCCGCCGGCCCCAGAAATCGCCGAACCTGCGCAGTTTGCCCACTTCCCGAAATTACCTCAACCCAACAACCCCCCGGTGTTCCATCAGGTGCCGATCCCATAGCAAGCAGCTCTCTTCCCGAAGTGTATAACCCACGGCTGCCTTACAGCTTGCGCGCCGCCCACTTCGACGCGTCGAGCCCGCGATTGTACGGATTCGGTTCGAATCGCATATTCACCTGTTCAGGTGGTATTCCAAGTCTGGACATCGCCTGTTTCGGATTGGATATATCACAGGTCCCCCGTTCACCTGAAAAGGTGATGATGGCGGCGGTTACGACTGTCCGATGAAACCCCTTGATCGCCCCCGAGCGTGCGCCGGGGGCGACAGCGAATCATGGCTCCCAAGGCGTTCGTCTCTGCAGACGACGTCCGGGCTTTGCTGCGGATCACCAACCGCTTGCACAGGCTTGACGTCGATCCCACCGCCCGCAAGCAGCATCTGCTCAGCGAGCTGTGTCGCCTCACAGGCGGCAGCGTGGGAGTCTGCGTGCTGTCGCGCCTGCATCGCGGGGCACTTGGCGAGACGATCGTGCCGATCGTGCAGGTCGGCGTAGAGGCGGCTGATCAGCGGACAGCGCTGAACACCTATTTTCGCCATCGCACGCCAGCCGATCCGGCACTGTCGAAGCTGGCAAGCCTGGCCATGAGCGAGAAAGGCGTCGCCACGCGAAGCCGCGAACAGCTCATCGACGACCAGACCTGGTATCGCTCGGCCCATGTGAAGACCCTGCGGCGCATGCTTGGCGTCGATCACTGCATCTACTCGCTGGCGGTTTTGAGCAACACGCGGCTGGTCGGCGAGCTGTGGATCTGTCGACCATGGGGCCAGAAGCGACCGTTCAGCGAACGCGAGCTGCGGCTGATCGACCTGATGCACGAAGAAACGCGCTGGCTTTACAATGCCGATCTGGCTTTCAACTCTCCCCAAGCCGCCACACTTCCGCCCCGCCAGCGGCAGACGCTCCAGCATCTGCTGACCGGCCGCAGCGAAAAGCAGATCGCCAACGAGCTGTCGCTCTCACCCAATACCATCCACCATTACGTCAAAGCCATCTACAAGCGGTTCGGCGTCTCCAGCCGAAGCGAACTGCTGGCGCGATTTGTGCATCAGCGGCAAGGGTAGTGGTTTGTTGTCAGTTGCGCGGTGCCAGAGGAAGGTCGGCTCGCGCCCATCCAATGGTCTGCATTGAACAACCCGCAACGCACCGCGCGAGACAGCAGCCTCATCCTGTAGTAAGGTAACCCACAAGCTACGGCTTTTTGTTGCCCGGAGGACTCTACATGACTGAGCAGAACCCCAATCCGACATCCGATTCTTCCGTCCCGCCCAGCCAAACACCGCCCCCGGCGGAACCGACCGCCAAGCGCAGCATCTTCTCGCCGCCGCCGCCCTACACGGGCCCCGAGCCTGATTCCGACAGCCGCACAATGGGTTTGCTCGCCCACCTGCTGGGGCTGTTCATGGGCTTCATCGGCGCGCTGGCCATCTGGCTGGTGAAGAAGGACCAGAGCCCGTTCGTTGATGACCAGGGCAAGGAAGCCGTCAACTTCCAGTTGACGATGCTCATCGGATACATCGTCTCCGGGTTGACGATGTGCATCCTCGTCGGCTTTGTCCTGATGGCCCTCACCGCGATCGCGCACCTGGTCTTCACGATCATGGCCACCATGGCAGCCAGCAAGGGCCAGGCATATCGATATCCGTTCAGCATCCGGTTTATTCGATAGGCGGCATCCGTAAGCTCACGCGAAGGGGCGAAGGGATTGCCTGTGGTGTGTGGCCGGTTGCCTATGGACGTCCTCTGAACGAAGGACGTCTACAGGCGCCATGCTATGGCCCACATGCAGCCCCTTCGTCGCTCCATTGCTTTTCCCTTCGCCGCTTCGTGTCTTCGCGTGAGCCCCATCAGTCCACGCCCGGACGGCGCTGGCGGTAGTTTTGCGCGATGGGCATGCGCCGGCCGAAGCCGAAGGCCCGGCTGGTCACCTTCAGCCCCGGAGCCGCCTGTCGCCGCTTGTACTCGCTGCGATCGACCAGGCGGATGACGCGCAGGACCGTCTCCGCATCGAACCCCTTCTCGATAATCCGGGCGGCGCCGATCTCTTCCTCAATGTAGTGATAGAGGATCGCATCGAGGACGTCGTACGGCGGGAGGGAGTCCTGATCGGTCTGGTTGGGCCGCAGCTCGGCTGACGGCGGCTTGGTGATGCTGTTCTGCGGGATCAGGTCGCGCCCGGCGCGGCGGTTGATGTACTTCGCCATCTCATAGACCTGCGTCTTGGGCACGTCGCTGATGACAGCCAACCCGCCGCACATGTCGCCGTAGAGCGTGCAGTAGCCGACCGCTACCTCGCTCTTGTTGCCCGTCGTCAGCAGCAGATGGCCAAACTTGTTGCTGAAGGCCATAAGAATGACGCCGCGGCAGCGGGCCTGGATGTTTTCCTCCGTCAGGTCCTTTTCGCGGCCTTCAAACACATCCGCCAGCACCTGCTCAAACGCGTCGTGCGGCGCCTTGATTGGGATGACGTGGTATTCAATGCCAAGATTCTCCGCGAGCTGCCGCGCATCGGCGAGCGAGTGGTCGGAAGAGTATCGGCTGGGCAGGGAGACGCCGACGACATGCTCGGGCCCGAGTGCCTCGGCCGCGATGGCAGCCACCAGGGCTGAGTCGATCCCGCCCGACAGCCCCAGCACAACGCTGCGGAACCCGCACTTGCGCACATAATCGCGCAAACCGAGCACCAGGGCCTTGTAGATCGACTCGATGCCCGTCGAATGGCGCGCCACGCCCTGCACAGGCGCCGGCGACCCCTCCTCGGGCACATCGACGATCAGCAGATCCTCTTCAAACTCCTTCGCCTGCGCGAGCACCTGCCCGTCGGCACCGATGACCAGGCTGTTGCCATCGAAGACGAGCTCGTCGTTGCCGCCAACCTGATTGACGTAGACGATCGGCTTGTTGAACTGCTGCACCTGCGAGCGGAACAGTTCGAGGCGGAAATCGTGCTTGCCGACGATGAACGGCGACGCGCTGCAGTTGATCATCACCTGCGCGCCGGCTTCGTGGAGATCGGCAATGGGATTTTCGTGGTACAGGCGGCGCGGATGCATCCGCTCGTCGTTCCACAGATCCTCGCAGATCGACAACCCCATCGGCACGCCGCAGATGTGCACGAGCTGATTGCGCTCGGTGATCGGGCCGGGCTCGAAGTAGCGGGATTCGTCAAAGACGTCGTAGGTCGGCAGCAGGGTCTTGAAATGCCGGCTGACGATCTGGCCGTCGCGCAGCACGGCGGCTGCGTTATGCAGCGGCCGCCCGACCGGCCGGGTATTCCGCTCGGCATAGCCGACGATCACGTCGATTCCCCGCGTCGCCTGGGCGATCTCGTGCAACGCCTGCACGTCGTCCTCGATGAACTGCGGCTTGAGCAGCAGATCCTTCGGGGGATAGCCAATCACCGCCAGCTCGGGAAACACCACCACCTGCGCCCCCTGCGACCGGGCGCGCACGGCAAAGTCGATGATCCGGCGCGTATTGCCCGGAATGTCGCCAACCGTCGGATTGATTTGCGCAAGCGCAATCTTCATAGGCAGGCGATTGTAGCACTCGAAGGGCGGGGGCCCAATTTGGCTGACGCGGGGTTGTTATTTGTTACTGGTTACTGGTTACTGGTTACTCGCGGGGTTCCGCCTCTCCTGGATCACTTCGTCTCTTTGTCTCTCCGTCTCTGGCTGATCCCTCCGTCGCTCTGACACACCCTCTTGCCCCCCACGCCTTCCTCCCGATAATCGACCGTCTATGGCCAATGGACTGGTAGTTACGCGGTTTGCGCCTTCGCCGACGGGGTATCTGCACGTGGGCGGAGCGCGTACGGCGCTGTTCAACTGGCTGCTGGCACGGCATGCCAGCGGGCGATATTTGCTGCGGATCGAGGATACCGATCTGGCCCGCAGCACGGAGGAATCGGTGCAGGCCGTCCTGCAGGACCTCCGCTGGCTGGGGTTGGATCATGACAACGCCGAGCTGGTCTTCCAGTCCAAGCGGCTGGCGGTTTACAACGCCGTCATCACGGATCTGATGAACCGCGGCCTGGCATACGAGGCCTGGGAAACGCCCGAGGAGCTGGCTGCCATGCGTCAGCAGGCTGAGAAGGCCAAGCAGGCGTTCATCTACCGCCGCCGCGAGTACACGGCTGACGAGCTCAAGCGCTTCCGCGACGAAGGCCGTACGCCGACGATCCGCTTTGCCATGCCCGTGCGCGAGTACCGCTTCCATGACCAGGTGCTCGGCAAGGAGATCGTCGTTGCCCTGGATCAGGTGCAGGATTTTGTCATCCGCAAAACCGACGGCATGCCGACGTATCACTTCGCCGTCGTTGTCGATGACGCGGAGATGGGCATCACGCACATCCTCCGCGGCCAGGAACACCTGCTCAACACCGTCAACCACATCGCCCTTCAGGAAGCCATCAACGCCCCGCGGCCGGTGTATGGGCATCTGCCCGTCATCCTCAATGCCGACGGCTCGAAGATGGGCAAGCGCGATCGCGACAAGAAGGTGCGCGAATCGGCGCAGGTCTGGATGAAGACCCACAAGAAGACGGCTGGCGATCTGTCAGCCGAGTCGGGGATCGCTGAAGAGCGCCTGTCGACCTGGCTAAACGACAAGAAGCAGCAGCTCGACCTGACCGAGCAGAAAGCCGTCATGGCCGTCATCGGCCTGCGTGAAAGCGATCTGCCCGAGATCCTCGTGCACGATTTCCGCAAGAACGGCTATCTGCCAGAGGCGCTGATCAACTTCCTGGCGCTGCTCGGCTGGAACCCCGGCGGCGACCGCGAGCGGATGAGCATCGACACGCTGATCGAGCTGTTCAGCCTGGAGGGCATCGGCCACAGCAATGCCCGCTTCGATCGCGCCAAGCTGCTGTCGTTCAACACCGACGCCTGCGCGACAGCCGATTCCCGCCGGCTGGTGCAGGCGATGCGCGACTACCTGGCCGTCAATCCCGAATCGCCCGTCAACCAGGCGACCGACGAGCAGCTTGGGCAACTGCTCGAGATGAAGAAGGGCTTCCGCACGCTGCGAGAGGTCGATGAGGTTTCGCGCTTCCTGTTCGTCGCGGACGATCAGATCGCCTTCGACGACAAAGCCGTTGCGAAGGTGCTCGTCCAGCAGAAAGGCACGCAGATGCTTCGCGAGCTCCGGCCGATCCTCGAGGGGCTGGCGACCTGGTCGGCTGAGGCGATCGAGCAGGCGATCCAGCAGTTCTGCGATGCCAAGAAGCTCGGCTTGGGCAAGGTCGCCCAGCCGCTGCGCGTGGCCATCAGCGGCACGACGGTCAGCCCGCCGATCTTCCAGAGCCTGGCGTTCCTGACGCGTGAGCAGGTCCTGGCACGCATCGACCGCTGCCTGCTGCATGTCGACGAGGGGCCGCACTGATCCCGCAGCCGCCACACCGGCCGGTTCTATCCCCCGACCCGACAAAAACTTACCCGCCTTTCTCCTGGCGCAGACGTCCCGCACGCGCCCCGCTGGCGCGAACCTGCGCATGCTTGCCCAACGTACCGGAACGCAAGAATTTACTTGACTTGCCGCGGCGCGCGGGTATGCTTCTTTCCGGTGCGTAATACATGTATTAAAACCTGTAGTAAAACCGTCTACGACGATCTGCTCGAGCGGATGCGGCAGTCCATCATCCGCGGCATCCACAAACCGGGCGACTTCGTCGGCACGGAGCAGGAGCTGGGACGCACTGCCGGCATCAGCCGGGTGTCGGTCCGCCGCGCCACCGACCAGCTCATCCGCGAGGGCCTGATCGAACGCCGCCCGGGCAAGGGCCTGTTCGTCCGCCGTCGCGACCTGGCCACGCGCCTTATCCAGATCGTCGTGCCGGATCTGGCCTTCGAACAGTGCGTGCAGATCGCGCGCGGCGCCCAAGAGCTGGGAGCCGAACGCGGCTTCCAGGTGCAGGTTTACGACGCCCACAACCGCATGGACCGCGAGATCGGGTTCCTTGAACGGCTCCCCGAAGCCGTCGAAGGGGCGCTGGTCCTCTCGTGGCACCATCCGCGCTTCACCGAAACGCTGCTCAAACTCAAGCAGAAAGGGACGCCCTTCATCCTCGTCGACGAGCACTCGAGCGATATCGAGGTCTCGTCCGTCACAGCGGATAACTACGCCGGCGGCATGGCGGTCGGCCATGCCCTGATCGACATGGGCCACCGGACCATCGGCTTCATCGGCAACCTGTCCGCCGGCACGGTCCGTGCCCGTCTGGAGGGCCTGCGCGACGCCATCGGCGATCGCGGCTTGCCGTTCAACCGGGCTCATGTGATGGATCTGGCGGTCCAGCCGCAGGAAGACTGGGCCGAGCGCATCGCTTTGCGCACGCGGGAGCTGCTGTCGCGCCCCGACCGCCCCACAGCAGTGTTTTATTCCAACGACCAGGTGGCGGCTGAAGGGCTGCGGACGATCCGCGCGATGGGTATCCGCGTACCAGAAGAGTTGAGTGTGGTCGGTTTCGACAACTCGCCGCTTTGCCGATGGCTGGACCCGCCGCTGGCGTCGGTCGAACAGCCGTCGTTTGAGATGGGTCGGGCAGCCATGGAAATGCTGCTGGACCGCCTGCAGGCTCCCCCAACCGCCAAGCCGCCGGCAGTCCGTCAGGTCACGCTGCCGGTGAAATGGATTCCGCGCACGTCAATCGGGGCTCCCCCGAAAGGAGCGAACCAATGATCGCCACACCCGCCCGCGACCGCCGCGTCGGGTTTACACTTGTCGAACTGCTGGTTGTCATCGGCATCATCGCCGTGCTGATCGCGATGCTCATGCCCGCGCTCACCAAGGCGCGTCAGAGCGCGCTGACGTTGACTTGCGCGTCCAACCTCCGGCAGATCGGCATCATGTTCGGCATGTATTCCCAGGACTACCCCGGCTGGCTGCCCCCGCTGAACTGGAAGCACGACCTGGACAACTCGATCCCGAATCACAACTCCTACGGCATGGTCCATGCCCTGGGTCCGTACATGGGGCATCCGGAATGGGCTGGGCAGTCTGAGGAGGCGCCCTATATCTTCCTGTTCGATAACCCAGCCAAGGATGCGTTTCGCAAGTCAGTCTTCGTCTGTCCCGACTACTCCCCCACCGGCTACACCATCCAGCCGTATCTCAGCGGTGTTGCTGAGTCGGGATACTTGATCAAGACATCGGACCTCAAGTCCGTGGATCACACCCGGCCGCGCCGCGTCTCGAAGGTACGCAGGCCGCACCACTCGCTGGTCCACGTGGCCGACAGCTACCAGGACTACGTCCTCAAATCGCGCAACGAGATCCTCAACGGAAAACGTCACTTTGACATCTACCGCCACAACGGCGGCACGGCTGCCAACGTGCTGTTCTTCGACGGGCACGTCAGCACGTTCCGGACCGAGTACATCCGAGCCAACATCACCCAGTACCTCACATTGGAATAGCCCCTGAACGGAGGAGACACATGCAGACGCTTCACACATCGCCCCGCATTCGCGATGCCGCCCTCGCCGCAGCAGTAGCCGTTGGCGCCAGCGCCCTCACGCCGCACCTCGCATCGGCTGCACTGGAAATGCGCACCTGGGTGGGCGAAACGAGCACAGACTGGAACACCAATGCCAACTGGTCGCCGACCAGCCCGCCGCTGGCTGCGGATCGCATCGCCGTCTTTGATCGCGCGTTCACCTATCAGCCGGCCATCAAGACGCACGTTACCGTCATCGCTGGTATCTGGATGACCGGCGACACCGTCGGCGATGTCATCATCACCAGCAGCCCCGACGGCCAGAACAGCGGCAAGCCGACTTTCCAGACGCGCGGCAATACCATCAACGGGATCGATGGCGTCGGCATCCTGATGGACAACACCAGCAGCGGCAACCTGACCATCGCCACCAGCGCGTTCAAGGTCGAGTTCAGCCAGACGTGGATCAACAACTCGGCGAACCTGTTTACGATTGCAGCGGACACCAACCTGGCCGGCGCAACGGCGACCATCACCGGCAGCGGCAATACGCTCATCAGCGGAAATATCACCAACAGCACCGGTACAGGCCGCATCATCAAGGAAGGCACCGGCACGCTGACGCTCGCTGGCGAGACGATCAGCTACAACGGTGAGACGACCGTCAACAGCGGCACGCTGCTGGTGACCGGCACGATGTCCTCCGGCAGCGCCCTCGTGACCGTCAATGGCGGCACACTCGGCGGGACGGGCACCATCGGTCGAACGACGACCATCCACGAAGGTGCGACGCTCGCTCCCGGCCTCTCCAGCGACTCAGCCGGTACGCTGACCATCAATCGCAACCTGACGATCGAAGGCACGGCTGCGTTTGACCTGATCGGCGCCGGCGAGAATGACAAGGTCTTCGTCAACGCCGTCAACGAAGGCAGCCGCACGCTGACCTTCGGCGGCACGCTGGTCGTCACGGCAACCGACGGGATGACCTTTGCCCCCGGACAGGTGTTCGACCTGTTTGACTGGGGCGACAAGACCGCCGTCACCGGCACGTTCGACTCGATTCAGTTGCCGACCCTCACCGGCGGCTTGTCCTGGCAGATGTTCGGGGATCAGCCGTTCGACTATCAGACCGGGCAGATTGTGGTCGTGCCTGAACCGGTCGGCGGCATCGCCCTTGGCGGCTTGGCTGTCCTCCTCACACGCCGCCGTCGCAGCTAGTGCAACGCGACATCGCGACGAATCACACGGAGCGACGACGAAGGGATCGCGCCCATACCCCCCTTCCGTCGCTCCGTGCTTTTGTGGATTGGTTATCTGTTACTGGTTACTTGTTACTCGCAACGTTCCGCATACCGGCACCACTTCGTCTCTTCGTCTCTTTGTCTCTCCGTCTCTGTAACCCCCTTCGTCGCCTCGTCGCCACTTCGCTCCGTCGCTATATTTTGATACAATCCCCCTCGTGGCGCGGCGACTTCTTCTTGCACTGGGCATCATCCTTCTGGCGACTTCCCTGGCATCTGCCAACGGCGGCTTCAAGAGCGCGCCGGCCTATCCCGCGCCGCCAGCCATTCCCGTTCAGCGGGCGATGATCGTCTACCAGGACGGCATCGAGATGCTCATCGTCGAATCCAGCTTCGACACGCCCAGCCCGGATGTCGGCTGGATCCTGCCTCTCCCGGCTGAGCCCACCAGCCTGCAAGCCGGCGACAGCGGCATGCTCAGGACCGTCTGCAACGCCATCCAGCCGTCCGTCACAGGCGGGTTGGAGGGATTCGTCCACATCACCCGGATGCTGCTGATCGTCCTGCTCATCTGGACCGCCCTCTCCATGTATCTCCCGCGACGCTCCATTGCCGCCCTATTGGTGGTTTTTGTCGCGCTCGTGGCGGCGTCTGTGCTCCTGCCAACCCTGAGCGCGCCGCGCGGATATCTGTTCGGCGACGGCATCGCCATCGCCTCGGCCCAGCGTGTGGGCAATTACGATGCAACGGTTCTCCGTGCCGACGAAGCCGTCGCCCTTTCGCAATGGCTGGCCGATCAGGAGCTGGCGCCCCTTGAGGCTTCGGAGCAGGCGATCATCGATGACTACATCGCCCGCGGCTGGTGTTTTGTCGTCGCGCGCCTGGTCCGCGAAGGCGACGGCGTTGCGACGCCCCATCCGCTTGTTGCCACATTCCCGGTCGACAAGCCCGTCTTCCCCATGAAACTGACAGCCATTGGCCGGTCGGACACGCGTGTCGAGCTGATCGTCGTCGCCGATCAGCAGGCCTCGGCTGACGCATTCGACTGCGTGGCCGCCGATTCATTCCACCTTTTTCCCGGACAATCGGAAGGCGTCAATATGCGCGTCGGCCCGACGATGCAGGCCAGCAAACACAGCCTCGAGATCGGCCATCCCGACGCCGTCGAGCACATGTGGGACGGCTGCGTCGTCACCAAGCTGCAAGCCGACCTCTCACCTCAGCAGATGGACCGCGACGTCGAGATGACCCTCTCGCCGCTTACTCCCCAGCGGCAGCACTTCTACGGCGAGCGAGCCAGGCACGACCTGTTCGTCGGCATCCTCCAGCTTGGCGGCATCGCGATCGCCCTGACCACCGGTATCGCCCTGCGCGGCGGCAGAAAGCCCGATCGGCTGTTTGTGAATGCCGTCGCCGTCCTCCTCGTGCTGGCCTTCGCCTCTGCAGCCATCGCCCGTGCCCTCCTGCCGGTGATCCCGACAGCCGAAACCACGCGGCGTGCCTTCTACTTCGGCCACTACATACCCCGCGAGCAGCGACAGGTTGCCTTGTCGCTTATTGCATCCGGCCAACTCTATGCAGGCATCACCGAACAGGAATTGGCAGCCCTCCTGCCGGAATTTGAGGAGGAGGTAGAACCTCCCGAGGGCATGAAGTACAGGATCGAGCGTTCCCCCGGAAATGTCGCCCTGCGCACCATCGACGGCGAAACGTGGTTCTGCACCTACGGCCCCGCAGGCAACGAACACCGCCTGCGCCTGCCACAAAGAAAAGAGCCACAGATGAACACCGATGGACACTGATAATCTCCGCCTTGAGATCTGCGTTCATCCGCGTTCATCTGGGGCCCTCAGATCGCGCACGTGCGGCACGCCCGTGCCACAATCTTCTGTCTTCTGTCTTCTGACTTCTGGCTTCTCGCCTCACCCCCGATGCGACATCATCCGCCGCACGTTGCGGTCCTGTTCGCGGCGCTTGATGCTCTCGCGCTTGTCGAACTGCTTCTTGCCGCGGGCCACGCCGATCTCGATCTTGACCTTCCCCTCCTTGAAATAGGCAGCCAGCGGGATGAGCGTCACACCCTTGGTCTTGGTCTGCTGTTCAAGCTTGCGGATCTCACGGCGATGGGCCAGCAGCTTGCGCGTGCGGTTGGGGTCGTGGTTCCAGGCAAGCGTCGCCTTCTCGTAGGGGTCAATGTGCATCTGGTAGAGGAACAGCTCGCCCCCTTCGACCCGGGCGAAGGCTTCCTGGAGCGTGGCTTTGCCCTGCCGCAAACTCTTGACCTCCGAGCCGGTCAGCGCAATGCCGCACTCGAGCTTGGCATCGATGTGGTAATCGTGCATCGCCCGGCGGTTATGGATGCGCGGCGCCCAGTTGGGATGGTCCTTGCGAGCCATAGCACCGATCATACGACCCGGCTGGCAAATTGACCATGCCCCCCGCGTTGCGGCTTGCGACCGCCTGCCCCCTCCAACTGGCTCGCCAGCGCCTTCGCGAAGTCCCCGCAGGAACTCGATTTGCCGTTCGAAACGTCGCACCGCTTTCAGCCCCGCCCGAGAATGCGTAGAATCGCCCCCCTGTATGGTTGAATTGGGAGTCAACATCGATCATGTGGCGACGCTCCGCCAGGCGCGTCGCACCTATGAGCCCGACCCGGTCTGGGCGGCTGTCGAGGCACAGCTCGGCGGCGCCGACGGCATCACCTGCCACCTGCGCGAAGACCGCCGGCACATCCAGGATCACGACATCGAGCGGATCCGGACCATGTGCCACGTCAAGCTCAATCTGGAGATGGCCGCCACGGAGGAGATGGTCGCCATCGCCCTGCGCGTCAAGCCTAACCTCTGCATGTTCGTGCCCGAGGGCCGCCAGGAGATCACGACCGAAGGCGGGCTGGACGTTGTCGGCCAGCGCAAGCATCTCAAGGACGTGGTGGCCCGGCTGAAGGATGCCGGACTGACCGTCAGCGCCTTCATCGATGCCGAGCTGCCGCAGATCGAAGCCGCGGCTGAGGTGGGGTTTGACGTGTGCGAGGTGCACACCGGCCCGTACGCAGCCGTCTTCCACCAGACCGGCGGCGACCTGGACAAACCGCAACTGGCAGCCGAGCTGCGCAAGATCATGGACGCCGGCGACGCCATCCGCAAAGCCGGCATGCGCTTCAACGCCGGTCACGCCCTCAACTATGTCAATGTGCACCACGTGGCCGCCCTGCCGGGGTTGCGCGAGCTGCACATCGGGCACGCCATCGTCAGCCGCGCCGTCTTCACCGGCCTGCGGCAGGCCGTGCGCGAGATGAAGCAACTGATCAATGCCAATCCGAAGGAGTAATGCATGTTCAGCGGCGCGATGACAGCCCTGATAACCCCGTTCCGCGACGGCCGCGTGGACGAAGCCCGCTTCAAGCAGCAGATCGAGTACCAGATCTCAGCCGGAATCGATGCGCTCGTGCCGGTCGGCACGACCGGCGAATCGCCGACCCTCTCCTTCGAGGAGCATGTGCGCGTGCTGGAGCTGGCCGTCCAGGCCGCCAACGGCCGCGTGCCGGTCATCGGCGGAACCGGCGCCAATTCCACAGCCGAGGCCGTTGAACTGCACCAGCATGCCAAAAAAGTCGGCTGCGCCGCCGGCCTGAGCGTCAATCCCTATTACAACAAGCCGTCGCAGGAAGGCCTTTACCGGCACTTCATGACCATCGCCGACAGCGTCGACCTGCCGATCGTGCTCTACAACATCCCAGGCCGCACGGGCATCACCATGAGCCCGCAGACGGTCGAGCGCCTCGCGAAGCATCCCAACATCGTCGCGATCAAGGAAGCCACCGGCTCGATCGACATCGCGACCGAGATCCGCGCCCGCTGCGACATCACCGTCATCAGCGGCGACGACGGCATGACGCTGCCGCTCATGGCCATCGGCGCAACCGGCGTCATCAGCGTGCTGTCCAACCTCATGCCGCGCGAGGTGTGCCAGCTCACCAAGCTGGCAGCCGCCGGCAAGCTCGATGAGGCCCAGAAGCTGCATGTTCGCCTCTTCGGCCTGATTCGCGCCCTGTTTGTCGAAGGCAACCCTGTCGGCATCAAGGCTGCGATGAAGCTGGCGAACATGGACAGCGGCGAGCTGCGCCTGCCGCTTTGGCCGGCCAGCGAGGCGACCGTCCAGTTGCTCCAGGAGCAGATGCAGCGCGTCGCCGCCCCGATGGGAGTTTGAGGCGCCGCCGATGACCCACCTGTGCGTTGCCATCTTCGCCACCAGCGTCGAACAGGTCCGCCGTGACACCACCGCGGCTGCCGAAGCCGGCGCGGATCTGGTCGAATTGCGCGTCGACAACATCGAGGATGCCCAGACCATCCGCCAGATGGTGCAGGCCTCGTCGCTGCCGGCGATCGTAACCTGCCGGCCGACCTGGGAGGGCGGCCACAGCACCCTCTCCGACAGCCAGCGCATCGCGCTGCTGCGCGACGGCGCCTCCGGCCTGGCAGCCTATGTCGATGTCGAGCTGCGCGCGATGCCATCGATCGCTGCCTTCTCCCCCCAGCCACGCGAGCAGCGCACGGGCATCATCGCCTCCAGCCATGATTTCACCACGCGGCCCGATCGCCTGTGGAATATCGTGGCTGAGCTTAATGCGTCGCCCGCCGACATCTCCAAGATCGTCTGGTCCGCCCGCAATATCCGCGACAACCTCGAAGCCTTCGAGATCCTGCAGAACCGCAGCAAACCGACGATCGCCCTGTGCATGGGCGAAGCCGGTGTGATCTCCCGCATCCTGGCGCGCAAATTCGGCGCATTCCTCACGTTCGCGTCGCTGACCAGCGATGGCGGCACGGCGCCTGGGCAGGTGAGCGTCTCGGACATGAAGCGCCTGTACCGCTGGGATGCGATAGGCCCAGAGACGAAGGTCTACGGCGTCGTGGCGGACCCCGTCGGGCATTCGATGTCGCCAGCCATCCACAATGCGGCGTTTGACGCGATCCACTACGACGGCGTCTATCTGCCGCTGCTGGTGCAGGGGACGTACGAGAGTTTCAAGGCGTTCATGGAGACGTTCCTGGCCTTCGAGCGGCTGCATCTGTCGGGGCTGAGCGTCACGATCCCGCACAAGCAGCACGCGCTGCGGTACCTGCGCGAAAAAGGCCATCGCGTCGAGCCGCTGGCGGAGGCGATCGGCGCGGTCAATACGATCGCGATCTCACGCGACGGTGGGCGAATTTCGCTGTACGGGTTCAACACGGATTACGCGGCCATTCTCGACAGTATCACGGCTGCGCTGGACATCCGCCGCGAGGATCTGGCCGGGAGGCGCGTGGCCGTTATCGGCGCCGGCGGCACGGGAAGGACCGCCGTCGCCGCCCTGGCCAAGTATGGTGCGACCGTCGAGGTCTACAACCGCACGCTTGAGCGGGCTGAGGCGCTGGCGGAGGAATTCAACGGCAAGACGGGCGAGGTGTCAGCCAAGCCCATGGAAGACCTCCCCCGCGGCGGCTGCTCGATCTACCTCAACACGACCAGCGTCGGCATGCATCCGCATACCGATGTCACGCCGTTCGGCGATGCCGAGCCGCCCTTCGACACGAATACGCTCGTGTTCGACGCCATCTACAACCCGACGCGCACCCGTCTGCTGGAGCTGGCAGAGAAAGCCGGCGCCAAGACGATCAGCGGCGTGGAGATGTTCGTCCGCCAGGCCGTCGGCCAGTTCGAGGCCTGGACACGCCAGCCGGCGCCGGTGGACGTGATGCGGCGGGTGATCGAGTCGCGCCTTCGCAAGTGAATAGCCGCGAAGGCGCGAAGCGATTGGCGTAGGGTATGTGGACGTCAACCGGCCCCATGCAACAAGCCCCATACCCCGGCCAATGGCCATCGCTGCGCGAACGGTTACAATACGATCCGTGGCCGCCAACGTGACATTTTCCGCTGAGACACTGCTCCGCGAAGCCGGGCTGAAGCGCACGCCTGTGCGCCTGGCTGTTCTGGAGCTGCTTGCCGGCATGCACACGCCCCTGGCGGCTCAGCAGATCCTCGACGCTCTCCCAGCCAGCACGGATTCGGTCACGGTCTATCGCACGCTCAACACACTGACCGAACACCGCCTGCTGCACCGCATCCGCGGCGATGATCGCGTTTGGCGCTATGCCCTCAGCGACAGTGAGCCGCAATCCCCCCGCCACGATCACGCCCACTTCGTCTGCGAATCGTGCGGCAGCGTCGAATGCCTGCGCGATGTGCCCATCCCCCGCAAGCTGATGCAGCAGGTGGCACCCGATCAGCAGTACCGGGTGAAGTACTCAGAACTGCTGTTGCATGGGGTGTGTCCAAGGTGTCAGTCCTGATCAGCGACGAAGGGCGAGGGCGCGCGTCGCCTGTTGCCTGTTGACGTCGGCTGACGGTGGTGGTCAACAAACAACATGCACCCAGCCACACGGCTGCGGCATCACGCCTTCTTCTGCAGCTTCTCGCCAACCTCCTGCAGCCACTGTGCATCCGGCAGTGCGTACGGCCGGAACTTCTCCATCATGCCCTGCTCTTCGCTGTAGGCCAGCGCACGGAAGAAGCCGAGCTTGTTGGCGGCTGGGGAGTCAATCAGGTTGCTCGAATCGGCTGCGCTCATCTGGAACAGAATGCGGTTGTCGAACTCACGCATGCTGCTGCGTTCGATCGTCCGCTCCACGGCGGCCGGCGTGTCGCACCAGGCGATCACATGGATGCCGACGCCCGGGCCGTCGCGCAGCAGATCGGCAAACTGCTTGTCCGGCTGAGGCGGCTTCTCCGCGTCATCCAGCGAGAAGCTGAAGCCCTCCTCGCTCTTGCGGAGCACGCGATATCGCTGCAAGCCGTAGATGACCAGGTAGATCGTCGGCGCGTCAGGATCGTCCTGCTCCTGCCGGCGGGCAAGTTCCCTGGCCAATTCATCGATCGCTTCAGCCGTCTGGCGGTACTCTACCCGCTCGACCTGTTGCGGAATCACCGCCGCGACCTGCTCCAGCCGGCCGGCGAGGTCCGAATCCGCCGGCGTCCCATCCATGAGCACGAAACGCGCCCGGTCTTTGCCGTGCTGCGCCGCCAGCGAGATCATCGAGACGCCAATGATCGCCATCGCCTGCTCGTCCTGCTGGCCGATGATGAGCATGTTGGCTCCGGGCTGACGGCGGAACGGCACAGCCGTCGGCTCCTTGATCGCCACCGGCTCGCCCAGCCACGCGCGCGGCGGGCCATCGAGGCGAGCGCCATCGAGCGCTTCGGCCAGCAGCCGATTCCTGCGGACATCGGCTGGGACATTCCCCTCGAACACAATCGGCTCGGGCACGCGAACGCCCTGCTGCTTTGCCCGATCTTGCACCTGCTCGAGGAACACATCCCGCTGCTCATCCGGCAGCCAGGCCACCTGGAACGGGCTGTTGCCCTCGACCAGGCCCCCGGCGTCGTTGTAGATCGCCTCGCCCGGACGCGACAGCAATCGCGCAGCCGAGTTGTTGTCACCCAGGATGAGCTGCGAATCGGCTTCGCTGGTCTGCAGGGCGATGCGCACCGCGATCTGGCCGATCGTGCTGCGCGACAGGCCGGATGATCCGGCGATCGTCTGTGAACCCAGCAGCACGTGAATGCCGAACGCACGGCCCTGTCGCACCAGGCGATCCAGCAGCACGGCTGCGTCCTGAGCGAGTTTGTCGTCTTCGCTGAAGAACTCCTGGAACTCGTCGATGATCAGCACTGTCCGCGGCATGACATCGCCGGGCACTTCGCGACGGTAGGAGGCCAGATCCTGCACCCCGACCTTTCGGAACAGCTCGCCGCGCCGCGTCAGCTCCGCGTCAATCCGCTGGAGCACGCTCAGGCCGAACTCACGATCCGACTCCACCGCGATCGCCCGCGCATGCGGCAGGCTGTGCGTGGCGTACGTCTTGAACTCGACGCCCTTCTTGAAGTCGACCAGATACAGCTCGACCTGATCGGGCGAATACCACATCGCCAGGTTCGTGACGATCGCATGCAGCAATGTCGACTTACCCGAACCGGTCTTACCGGCGATCAACGCATGCTGGGCGACGCCCTTGCCCAGGCGCAGATGCTGCTGGCGCGTCGCGCCCATGCGGCCGACGGCGACGCTCAGCTCGCTGCTGCTGTCCAGCGACCAGAACTGCTCCGGCTTGGGCGCGATGGCTGTGAACGGCACCTCGACCCGCTTGGATTCCTTGGCATGCCGGCCGACGACATCGAGCATCTGCGTCAGCGTCTGCTCCGACGGCGGCGGATCGAGCTTCAGCGGGAACTGCTGGAAGACCTCGTCTCTCCAGACGAACCGGCCATTTTCGCGAACGAGGTTGATGCTGTGCTGCTCCAGCTCGTCGATGTGCGTGCCGCTGGGCAGCGGCGTGCGCAGGTCGCGCAGCACGAGCGTATACACGCCGCAGCGGGCACCCGAGCTGGCGATGCTCGCCAGGCGCCGGAAACTGTCGCCTTCGAAACCGACGGGGAAGTCGGCGATCACCAGGAACCGATACGGCTCGGCGAGTTCGCCGGCCTGCGCGTTGTACTCGTCGATCGTCTCGAACTCGTTGCGCAGGTACTTCTGGATGACCGTCTCCATGTGCTCGGTCAGATCAGCCAGCCGCTGCTCGATATGCTCCGATTCGGTCCAGATGCGCGAGCCGACGAGGGCTTCGTCGTGATCGGCCAGGTGCATGAAACCGGCGAAGTTCTGTCCCAGGCCGACGGGATCGATGATCGTAAAGCGCACGCGTCCCGCCGGCAGGCTGGTCAGCAGGCGCGACATCACCATGCGCAGCGTGTCCAGCGCCTCGGGCCGGCCCTCGCGATCCGTATGGATCAGCAGCGACGAATGCCGCGGGAACGCCAGCCCGGCTGGCAGCGAAAAGGCCTCGGGCAGGCGAAGGCTTCGCGGCAGCTTGTCGGTGATGCGCTGCAGATCGACCTGCAACTCGCCAAATCGGACGGTCTGCGCGAACCGCTGCGGCGGCTGCCACGTGTTCCAGTCGGTCTGCTCCCAGCGGAGGATCGCGCGACCATCAGATGAGCCGGACTGGTGGATCGGATCGGCGATTTCCGCAAGCCCCGTGTCCCACCGTTGCTGCAGGGCTGCGCGGGCCTGAGCGTACTGCTGCTCAGCCTCGGCAATGGCCTGATCATGTCGCTCCTGGAACTCGCGCAGCTTACGCTCGCGACGCTGCTCGATCGCCTCGCGTGTCTGCGCCAGCCAGGCGTCGACCTCAGCCAGGGCCTTCTCCCGTTCAGCGGAGACGCGGGCACGGATCTCGTCGTACTGGGCCTTGGCCTTTTCGATGGCCTGGTCGTGGTGATGGCGTGCCTGGGCCCGGACGGGGGCGAATTTCTTCTTGAGGGCGTCGATCTCGGCTTCGGTCTTGCGCTTCGACTCTGCGACGCGCGAATCGCGCTCGCGCGCCAGGTGATCGAGGTGCGCCTTGGCGGCGTTGCGTGTGGCGGTCAGCTCAGCCCGCAGCGGCGCGTAGGCCTGGCGGATCTGCGATCGGGCAAGGAACCGCAAGCCGATGGCGACGACGACGAACGCCGCCAGTGCGATCCCGCCGACAATCGCCAGCCGCGAGATATCGGGCGGCCCTCCGCCGTCGGCGAGGTAGGTCCCGCCAACAGCCAAACCGACGACCAGCACGCCGACGATCCACGGCGTCAGCCCGACGAACAGGCGCGGGATCGGCAGCGTGTCGAAGCGGCGCAGGGCGAGCTGCGCGGCTTGCAGATGCTTGTCGTACAGCTCGGCTGGGTCGCCTTCGAGTTTGATCTCCGGCGGGTGGGTCTGAGCCAGGCTGGTGGCGCCGTAGGTGTGCAGCAGCTCGGCGAGCTTGTTCTCCATGGCATCGAGCTGCTCGATGCGTTCGCCGTATTTCAGCTTGTCCTGCCTGGCATCCTCGCGAGCCTGGGCGACGGTGGCTTCGTGGACGCTTTCAGCCAGCCATGCGGCCTGGTCGAACTGCTTTTTGACCTCACGCTCAGCAGATTGGAGCTCCAGATCGGCTGTAGCCTTGGCCCGGGCGAAGGCCTCGGATGCGGCCTTGAGCTCGGCATCGAACTTGGCTCCCAGATGGCTGGTGCGCTGCTCATGCTTGGCCTGGGCAGCCTGGGTTTGCTGGGCGATCTGCTGCTCGAGGACGATCCTGGCGGTCTTGAGATCGCTGCGGGCGGTCTCCAGGCGCTGCTGATGCTCCTGCTCGATGCGGGCTTCTTCCTCAGCCGCGGAGGTGGACAGATCGATCAGCGACCGCAGTGCGGCGCGCTGGACATCTCGGGGCGTGGCGGCGCCGTTGCCGGCTGGCTCGTCCGAGCCGATGGATTGAGGTTCCAGTTGGTCGTGCATATCAGTCACAGGTGTCTTTCACTGGCAGTCGTTACGGATGCGCGACAACAGCGCTGCCATCTGGTCCATGGCGCCGACGGCTGACTTGACGTCTTTTTCCAGCGATTCGAGATACTTCTTTTCGAACTGTTCGGCGACAGCGTCGCTCCAACTACTCCGGGTCTCCTGCCAGCGGAGCATCAGCTCGCGTGTCGCCTTCGTCAGTCCGCCTCGACCTTCGTATACACCCATTTACGTGCTCCGGTGGTCGTTATTGCGTTGTTCGTCAGTTTGTGGCGATGGAGGGGACGCCTGCTGGGCGTTTTGTGTGTCGGATCCTTCATCGCCGGACGGTGATTTGTCGCCTTCGGCAGCGGGCGCGGGCTCGGATTGGGCAGCCGGCTGGTTTTCCTCGCGCGGGGCGCGACGCATGGACGGCTGATCGTCCGCCTGCGAGGTGGCCATCTCCGGTGCGGCAACGCCCTCTCCGGTCGCATACGCCTCGATCCGCTGGATAATCGCCTCAAGGTCGTGTGCCGCCTGCGGAATGTCGGCTGAGACGATGCTGGCAATGCGCTGGACCTGGCCCTTGTACATCATCGCCTCGCGGCGCAGGTGCTGGGTGTACTTTTTGACAGCCAGGACCTTCTGCTCGGCTTCGGCAAGGCGGCGCAGGGCCAGTTGCAGGGCCTTTTGCTCATCGATGTCCGACTGGCGGCCGCCGGTGGGGCTCTTGAAGATCTGCTTCTGGCGAAGGGCTTCCTTGGCACGCATGACGGCTTCCTGCCGTTTTCGCACCTCGCTGGCCCAGAAGGTGCGCTGCTCGTTCTCCAGCCACATCTGCACGCGGGAGATCTCGGCTTCGGCTTCGTTGAGGGCGACGCTGGCACTCTCCTGGAACTTCCACAATGCCCGCTTGAACAGCTTGAGGGCTTCGATGGATTCGACTCGTGCGGATTCTGCCATGGTTCAACCGCCCGTTCCCAGGACCATGAACCCGTCGCATGCGGCTAGAGCCGCTATCCGACGGACCAGGCAGCGGGCCTATCGCTGCTTGAGATACTCTTCCACGGCTGCGGCCTTCTTGTTGAGGGTCGCGACGTGCTGATGCGACGCCTCCAGGAAGTTGCTGAGCACCTTGACGGTTTGCTCAAAGGCTTCGCTGAACTTTTTCTGTTCCTGATCGCGCCAGCTCTGCTCCAGGCCGCGCATCTTGGCGTGCAGGGAGGAAATCAGACCCTGCAGGTCATTATTGAACCGGTTGAGGTCACCGGCGAATCGCCGCAGTTCGTTGGGGTCAACATGGGCCTTGGCCATCGGTACCTCCGTATAGCCGCCAGTTTACCGGAGGATCGATCCTGTGACGAGTTTGAGGCCCGTGAGCAAACTTGGAACGGTGATTCGCAACCGCCGACAATTTCAGTAAGATGCGCTCCCGCGCGGCGGGAACAGACCAATGGCAGATAAGACCTACACCACGACAAACTCCGAATCCGCCTTTCTGAAGGCCCGGCAGATCATGCCCGGCGGCGTCAGCTCGCCGGTGCGCGCATTCTCAGCCGTCGGGGGGACACCGATTTTCATCAAGAGCGCCGAAGGCTGCCGTGTCACCGATATCGACGGAAATGAGTACATCGACTACGTCTGCAGCTACGGGCCGTTGATCGGCGGCCATGCCAATGAGCAGGTCGTTGCGGCGTTGTCCAAGGCCATCGGCCGCGGCACCAGCTACGGCGCCCCCACCGAAGCCGAGACACAGCTTGCCAGCACGATCATCTCCGCCCTGCCGGACATGGAGATGATCCGATTCGTCAACAGCGGCACCGAGGCGACGATGAGCGCGATCCGCCTGGCGCGGGCCGCCACCGGCCGGGCAAAGATCGTTAAATGCGTCGGCTGCTACCATGGCCATGCCGATGCCCTGCTCGTCGAAGCCGGCAGCGGCGCGCTGACCCTGCGCGACAGCACCCAGGCCGCAGCCAAGCCCGGCATCCCCGAATCCGCAGCCGCCGACACGCTGCTGGTCCACTACAACGACCTCAATGGCGCCAAAGCTGTCTTCGAGCAGCATCCCGGCCAGATCGCCGCTTTTATCGTTGAGCCGGTGGCGGGCAACATGGGGGTCATCCCCCCGGCTGAGGGGTATCTGCAGGGCCTCCGCGATCTGTGCACCGAGCACGACGCCCTGCTGATCCTGGATGAAGTGATGACCGGTTTCCGTGTCGCCTGGGGCGGCGCGCAGGTGATGTACAAGGTCAAGCCGGACCTGACCTGCCTGGGGAAGGTCATCGGCGGCGGCCTGCCTGTGGGTGCGTATGGCGGATCGCGGAAGCTCATGGAGATGATCAGCCCTGCTGGCCCGGTCTATCAGGCGGGGACGCTCAGCGGCAATCCGCTGGCCATGGCAGCCGGCCTGGCGACGTTGGAGCTGCTGAAGGAAGAGGGCGTCTACGAGAGCCTGGAAGCCAAGTCGGCTGAACTGGCCTCGGGACTGGCAGCCGCGGCTGAGGACGCGGGCATACCGGTGACGATCAATCGCGTCGGCAGCATGCTGACGGTCTTCTTCACCGCCCAGCCGGGCGCGGCCGTCACCAATTACGCCCAGGCGACGGCCAGCAATACCGAGACATACGCCGCTTTCTTCCATGCCATGCTCGAAAATGGCGTCATGCTCCCGCCGTCGCAGTACGAGGCCTGGTTCCCCAGCCTCGCCCACGACGCCGACGCCATCGAGCAGACCCTCAAAGCCGCGAAAAAGGCCTTTGCCGCCATCACGGCTAAATCCTCGTAACCTGGGGCACTTGCGAATCGGCTCGGCAGCGCGTATTGTGGCATGCTGTTAACCGTGTCCGGGGCGTGGCGCAGCTTGGTTTAGCGCGCTTGACTGGGGGTCAAGAGGTCGCAGGTTCAAATCCTGTCGCCCCGATCTGATGAGACTT
>ERZ777003.1070-NODE-1070-length-45500-cov-11.601518_pt1 | contig 45500 bp, 64 predicted proteins | sample MGYA00374956_ERZ777003 | MGnify/ENA primary metagenome ERZ777003 (study PRJEB29302, sample SAMN06268252) | bioreactor metagenome | isolation source: Joint BioEnergy Institute, California, USA | place: USA:Joint BioEnergy Institute, California, USA | collected... | reverse complement strand
CCGTACGTCGTCTCGCTCCAGGCCGCCGAGAAGGTGTCCGCCGAGGTGCCCTCTGCGACCCGCATGAACGTCCAGATCTGGAATGCGAACACGCCTCCGGTGGCGACCAGCTCCCATCCTTCGATCGGGGTCGGGTCTGCCGTCAGTGAGTAGACGTACAGGTGGGCGAGCAGCAGATCGCCCGACCGGCGTCCGCTGGGGGCAGCGAGGCTGACGCTCGTGCCCGGGTCGACCGGAGTCGCCTCGACCCACCTAGCGACGGCTGGGGGTGTCATGCCACCGGCTCCAGCCAGATGTCACCGGCGTCCAGCAGCGCCGGCCTCGTCGACGTCACCCACCAGTTGACCGGCAGCGCGTCGTTGCGCACCGCGTCAGGGTCGGTGTGGGGGTTGGTCGGGCTACCAGGAGCCGACGCGCTCACCAGCGCGTCCCACGTCCTGCCACCGTCGCTGCTGATCTCGACGACCCCCGGCATCGCAACCCGCAGCTGGACGCCGCCGGCGCTGACCGCAACCGGGTACGCGGCATCGGCCTCCGCCTGCGCGCCGATCGCGACGGTGCTCGCGCCGGCCGCTCTGGCGCGGTCCCCGATCGCGACCGCCGCCGTCGCCGCCGCATCCGCATCCGGCCCCAGCTGCACCGACCCCTCGCCGCTGCCGCTGGTGTCCGCATCCCTGCCCGGCGGTCCCTGCGGCCCCGGATCCCCCTTCGGGCCCGGCGGCCCCCTCACCGCCGCGGCTCCGCCGACCTGCTCGAGCACGTCGGCGGCCAGCACCTCACGGGTCAGCGGCAGCCGCCTGCCAGTCCCGTCGTCGTACTCGACCGGCTCCCCGGTCCTCACGCTGTACAGCGCCATCGTGTCAGCCCTCCCTCACTGTGCCGGTGATCGTCCCTGGCCTCGGCAGCGCCGCCGGGCCGTCCAGTCTCACGTCCGAAGTGCCGAGCGTCCTGCCCTCCAGCCCGATTCTCAGCGCGGCGATGTAGTCGACGCCCGGCGCCTCGTTGATCGCCTGCGCCACCTCCAGATACCGGACCGTGTCGACGTTCCGCCACGCCGTCTGGTCGCCGGTCGGCAGGCTCCCCCAGCTACCCGGCGCCAGGTAGGCGGCCACGGCGGCGATCGCCGCCTCCCTCACCGTCTCCGGGTCTTCGCCTGGCAGGGCGACCGCGTCGAACTCGACCTCGACCTCGGTGTAGGTGGGGTCGATGACGTGCACCCTCCAGTTGACCTCGCGCATGCTCTCCAGCAGCGCCCTGACGTCGCTCTTGACGCCGGACGACAGCGCGGCGCCGTTGGCGTCGACGACCGCGACCGTGACCGTGCGCTCGTTGTCCCAGCTGCCGGTGTCGGGGTCGTAGAGGTTCAGCGCGAGCGCCCGATGCACGGCCGGGACGCGGCGGGCGAGCACTTCGAAGTCGCCGGGCAGGATCGGGGCCGGCGTGGCGAGCGCCAGCTCGTCCACCAGCCGGGCGACGTACGCCTCGTCGCTTTCGGCGTCCACCCCGCCGGAGCTGGTGCCGGCGAGCTCGATCTTGTCGATCCACTCCAACGGCCGGATCGGCTCGACCTCGTTGCCCGCGTTCAGCCCGTTCGCCTGGGCGCCGGGCTCGACCGCGCGCAGCTGCACCTCACCCCTGGCGGTCTGGGTCTGGCCGGGCGGGATCGTCACCGGCGCGGCGACCTCGAACGTGTGGCCGTCGTCGCCGCTGGTGCGTACGAACACCTCCAGCCCGGCCGGGAGCGTGTAGCCGGCGTCGTCGCGGACGGTGACGGTCGCGTCGACGGTGGCCGCCGCCGCCTCCAGCGGGGCCAGCCGGATGATCGACTGGCCGAACCAGCGCAGGATCGTCGGCAGCACGTCGGCGGCGGTGTCCCGGCCTTCGGCGATGATCCGCGCCGCCGACTGGAGCATGCGCGCGTCCAGCGCCATCGGCGCCGGCTCCCACCCGGGGATCTGGGCGCGCAGGTAGTCGTAGGCGATCTCGACCAGCTCTTCCGGGTCGGTCTCGATCGCTGGGTAGATCGGCTCAGCCACTTCAGTCCCCCTGCTCGATCAGCACGCGGATGTGCGCGGACCGCACGTCCCGCAGGTCCTCGATGAGGTCGACGATCGCCTCGGCGCGCGGCTCGCTGTGCACCAGGTGGGCGCGCAGCTCCTCGAGGTCGATCGCCTTGGCGCCGCCGCCGATCATGAGGTGGTCGGGCACGCCAAGGTCAGGCGCGTCGACGAGTTCGCCGAGCCGCGTGCGGGCGGCCGCCTCGACGCACTGGGCCACGTCCTCGGGCGAGTCCTGCGGCACGGTGACGAGACGCCCTCGTTCGTATCGGAACGGCAGCGCCGGATGCTCCACGTCTACGCCTCCTCCTCGGGCGGGTCGGGGATCGGGCCGTCCCACCAGACGACGACCCACAGCGTGTCGTCCAGGCCGCGGACACGGACCGCAGCGCAGCGGTCGCCGCGCCTGGGCGTCAGGTGGCCGCGGGGCGAGAACACGGCCGGCCACTCCTCCCGGGCCGGCTCGCCGCCGTCGAAGGCGTCGATCACGATCGTCAACGCGGCCGGATCGTCGCTGGCGATCCTCCCCATGACGAGGTCGGGCAGCGGGTCGAGCCGATCGACCCGGCGGGCCCGGGGCTGCAGCGGGCTCATCCGACCCTCCCCACGAGCCTGGCGCAGCGGCGTACCCTGCGCGCATGACCAGCACGATCAAGTCCTCCACCGCCGCCGCACTGGTGGTCGCGCTCCTGGCCGCCGGGTGCGGCGCTGGCGGCGAGCAGGGCCGCTCTGCCGCCGATGTCGTCGCCGCCTACCGGCAGGCCGGGGAAGCGTTCAACTGGGGCAGGTGGGATGTGCTCTGCGACCACTACAGCGGCCGGTCCCGGGAGCTGATGGAGCGGCTGGGTGGCGGTTCCTGCGCCGACTACCTCAAGACGCTCGCGGGCGATGTGGGCGAGCGGGAGTTCGACCTCGTCGGGGTGGCGGTGCATGGCGATGAGGCGACCGGCCGTGACCCGGCCACCGACGAGCAGGTCAGGCTGGTGTTCGAGGACGGCGCCTGGCGCATCGATGACATGGGCGGCTGAGACGGTCACGCGATCCCTCCGAGCTGCCGGCAGACCTGGGTCGGGTCGGCGTTGCCGTCGACGCCGTTACCGCCGCCGTCGTGGCGCAGCAGAACGAAGTGGCAGTGCGGCGCGGACGGGTAGCCGGAGGCGCCGATCCGCTGGCCGGCCTTGACCTTGGCGCCGACGCCGACGCGGACGCTGCCGGCGTGGCCGTAGCCGATCTTGTCGCCGGCCCGGATGCTCGTGCCGGGGACGTCCCGGTCCGCGCGCAAGTGGATCATCCCGCCCTCCCTGCCGAACCCGGACGTGGTGGCCATCGTGATCGTCCCGTCGAACGCGGCGAAGAACGGGGTGCCGACCGGCATGGCGACGTCGATCCCCCGGTGGAACCTGGCCGGCGGCCCGCTCCGCCAGCCGTAGCCGCTGGTGACCGGGAACCGGCCACCGAACGGGGAGCGGATCCTGCCGCTGCCCTTGCCACCGAGCACGTCCGGGATGTCCGGCAGGTCGGCGTCGACGGTCTCCCTCTCGGTCGGCACCCTCGGCCGCAGCAGGCCGCGGCACAGCTCGACGGTCGCCTGCGGGGAGAACCGTGACCGCTCGAAGCTCTTGACGAGCCAGCGGCCCCTCGCCGGGCCGCAGTCGTCGTCGAGCAGCACGACGACCCCGACCGGCAGCTGCCACATCGCCGCCCGGCACTGGAGCCGGGTGATGCGGACGACCTTGCGCGGCGCCCACTCCCAGTCGATCCAGTCGATGCCGGGGCTGTCCTCGGAGAGGGTGGCGCGCGGCCGCGACCTCATCAGCGCCTCGTCGGCGATGAAGTACGGCTGGTTGGCGACGACGAAGAACCGCATCCCGTACGCTTCGGCGGTGCGGCGGGCGGCGTCCCACAGCGTCTCGCCGCGCTCGACGACGAGCGTCGCCTCCCGGACGGTGGTGTAGGTGGCGGACAGGCCGCTGGTGAGGCCGGCGACGCCGGAGCGCAGCTCGATGATCCGCCGCGCCTCGGCCTCGTACCGGTCGTACCGGTCCGGGTAGGCGCTCATCTCGACGCGCTGGGCGATCTGGCCGGGCGTCCAGCTCGGGTGTCTCCTCTCGAGCCACATGGCGCCGCCCTTGCTCGCGAACCCGTAGCCGGGCTTGTCGACCAAGAAGCTCTCGGCCATGTACTCGATGTCGCGGGCCTCGGCGATCGTCCTGATCGTCCCTCTCGCCCCCCTCGACACGCCGACCCGCGCCTGCAGCACCCCGTAGGACCCGTACCCGTCGGCGGACGGGGTGGCCGGGTTGCTCAGCTCGCTCTCGACGATCGCCGCCTCGATCAGCGCGATCGTCGCCTTCGGCCCCGCCCCCATCTGCTCGGCGACCGCCAGCAGCCGGTCGGCGATCTCCAGCTGAGACGGGGTGATCGGCTGCCCCTTGACCGTCAAGTTCGCCGACCTGGGCGGCCGTCTGGGCAGGCCAGGCCGGCGGCGCTCGTCGGCCTCGTCGCGCGCCTGCCTGACCCTCAGGATCGTCTTGCCGATCCCGGCTCTCGCCCGGGCGGCCCGCTCGAGCGGCCCCGGGTCGTTAGTGATCGGCTCCGGCACCCCCGCCAGCCGGCACAGCCGGGCGATGAACCCGCGCACCCCCAGCGTCTGCGGGTTGACGCGCATCCGCCTCCTGGCCGTGCGCATGCGCGCCACGGTCTGGTCCTCGAAGGTGAGCTCGAGGTCGTCGCCGTTCTTGGCGACGTGGGCGAGCAGGTAGACGACCCTGTCGACCACGAGCTTGACGTCCCGCTCGAGCCGGCCCTTGCCATCGACGTCGAGCAGCCTCGACCGGGCCAGCTTCCGGTCGGGGTCGAACACGGTCAGCCGGACGATCGACGACCCGTCGATCGTCAGCTCTTCGCGCAGCTCGCGCAGCCCGGGGCCGATGATCACGTCGACCCTCCTGCCGGCGAGCGTGATCTCGCCGTCCAGCGCCCGCCGGTCGCTCACTTCGGCCTCCTCGGGAGCTTCAGCCGCCTGCCGACGTGGCGGCCGATGGCTCTCGGGTCGCGCAGCCACGGGTTGAGCCTCAGCGTCGCCCGGCGGGCCTGGGCGAGCTGCCTGGGGTTGAGCGGCCCCAGCTCGTCCTGCAGGATCTTGGCCAGCGTCTCCCCTCTGCGGATCCTGTGTGTGCGGGCGGCGCCGCCGTCGGACCGTCTGCGGTCTGGGATCTCGACGAGGTCGACGCCGACGTGCCGCTTCAGCGGGACGATCACCCTCGCCCGGACCCGGTCGCCGCTGACCCGGTCGACGATCACCTCCTCCCACTCCAGCGGCCCGTCGACGAACCAGGAGCGGCCGCCGTGAGGGACGCCGCCGCGCAGCCTCAGCAGCGGCGGCCGCTCGTCCCGGGCGGCGCCGACTGGCTGGCGGGCCATCAGGTCCAGGATCCTCAGCTCGCGCTCGCACCCCCAGCCGTCGGGCCACTGGCCGATGATCAGCGGCAGCCGCATCGTCAGCGAGGTGGTGCCGACGAAGTGGGTGGCGGAGACGCGGCCGGGGCGTTCGATGTCGACCCAGCCGCCGCCGGTGCCGCTGTCGCGGGAGGGGTAGCCGTCGCCGAGCCGGGCGACCAGCAGCTGCCTGATCTCGTCGGCGATGAGCACGACCTCGTCGGGGGCGGGGATCGCTTGGCGGCGGCGCTTGCGCCAGTCGGCCGCCTCGCGGGCGGCCCGCTGGGCGGCTCTCTCGGCGGCGCGGCGGCGGCGCGCGATCTCGTTGGCGCGGTCGCGCCTGGTGCTGGCCCTCATCCTGCGCGGCTGCGGCACCTCGCGGTCACCTCCACTGCTCGTCGTCCTCGATGTGGCGGACGACTCCGCGGCCGACTTGGCGGCCGTCGAGGTTGACTCCGACGTTCAGGTTGAGCGTGCGGCTCGAGGAGGCGCCGGCGAGCGCGGGGCCGGGGAGGACAGGCAGCGGCGCGAACGGGCTCGTGCCGCGACGGAGCCTGGGCATCCGGTACTGGCTGATGTGCGACTTGCCGGCCTCGAAGCGCTGGCGCTGCTGCCGCTCGCCCTTGGCGCCGATGTAGTCGATCAGGCCGATGTCGGGGCCGGGCAGCTTGTTGTACGCCTTGATCATCGCGTTGATCAAGTCGATGACGTTGTTGATCCGTGCTTCGATGAAGCGGATCACGGCGCCGAAAGCGTCCTTGACGACGCCAACTACCGCGTCCATGGCGGAGCGGATCGGGGCGGTGAGCATCTTGAACGCGCCGATCATGAAGTCGATGGCGCCTCGGGCCATCTGCTTGACGCCGCTCCAGGCCTTGCCGAAGTCGCCGGTGAGCACGCCAGTGACGAGCTTGACCAGCCCGCCGATGAACGTCATCGCCCCACGGACGACCTGCTTGAGTCCGTCGAAGCCGCGTTTGAGGGCCGTGAACAGGTAGCGCTCCCACACCTCGCGGGCCACGAGCGCCGTCGCCTTGGCGACGTTCTGGACGGCCTGCCACGCCTGCTTGACGTCGTCGACGGTGATCCCGAACCTGTCGCTGAGCCAGGCGAGCGTGTCCCTCCACGCCCCCTGCACCCATCTGGCGGCGGCCTGGCCGGCGCGGCGGATCGTTCTCCAGTGCTTGTGCACAAGCACGACCGCAGCCCCGAGCGCGGCGAGCCAGGCGAGCGGGCCGCCGAACGCCAAGGCGGCCGCGGCCGCGACCCCGGCGAACGCGAGCTTGGCCTCCTTCGGCAGCGCGGCCAGCCACTTGATCGACGCCTTCGCCGCGGGGATCAGCCAGTCCCTGACGGTCGCGGCGGTGTCTCTCACCGCCGACGCGACCGCCGTGTAGGCGGCGACGATCCGGCCGCCGGCCTTGAAGCCCCTGTCGAGGCCGGCGAACATGCCGGCCAGGCCGCCTCTGTCCATGCCGGCGATCCCGAACCTCAGCCCCCGCCGGAGCCACGGCAGCACATCCCTGCTGAGCCGCCGAAACAGCGGGGCGGTCACGACCCGCTGGAACTTCTCCCAGTCCTTGGTCAGCAGCATCGTCTGCACCCGCCAGGTCCTCTCCGCCCTCCTGGCGGCGGTGCCGAACTTCTCCTCCCAGCCCTCGGCGATCGCCCGGATCGCCCGCCTGGCGCCGATCCCCGACCTGGCGATGTCCGCCAGCTCGTCCCTGGTCAGCCCGAGCTTCCTGCGCAGGATGTCGTAGACCGGGAAGCCGGCCTCGGTGAGCTGCAGCAGCTCCTCCTGCGACACCTTGTTCTTGGCCATGATCTGGCCAAGCGCCAGCGAGGCGCGGTTGAACTCGTCGACGGTGCGGCCGCCGCCGATCATCGCCATGTTCAGCGCCCTCAGGGTGCGGATCGCCTCCCTCGGGCCGAACCCCATGCCGAGCAGCCTCACCGAGGCGTCCATGGCCTCGGTGAAGCGGAGCGTCGTGGAGTCCGACACCTGCTGGAGGTCCCTCATGAACCGCCTGGCCCTCTCGGCCGACCCGAGCAGGGTGGAGAACGACACCTCGGCGGATTCGAACGCGGCGTTGAACTGCAGCCCGGCCTTGATCCCGGAGACGCCCAGGGCGCCCGCGGCGACGGTGGCGGCGGTGATCGCGACCTTGGCGCCGGTGACCGCGCTGCGGGCGGAGTCCGCGGCCGAGGCGAGCATCCGCATCCCGGCCGCCCCGCCCGGGAGCGCGCGCGCCAGCCCGCGCAGCCGGCCGGTGATCCGGCCGCCTTCGGCGACGAGCCGGCCTCTCTCGTCGCGCAGCCGGCCCATCGAGTCGCCGAAGGTCCTGACCGACTTGGCGGTCGTGTCCAGGTCGCGCTTGGCGGCCGCCGCCCCCTGGACCCGGAGCCTGATCATCACGTCCTCGGCGGCCACCGTCACTCACCCCCCCAGCAGCATGCGGGCGCGCCGGACGTCGCGCTCGTCGGCAAGCTCGACCGCCCGGGCGAGCACGTCCCTGGCGAGCGCACGCCACGCCGGATCCCCGGCGAGCAGTGCCCGCCCGAGGCCGTCCATGCCGTAAGCGAACGCCAGCGCCGCATCCTCGATCTCGCCCGGGCTCAGCGCCCCGTGACGCTGTCCTCCGCGTCGTCGCCGCCGACCAGCCAGCCGGCGATCGCGGTCGCGACGGTCAGCAGCCGCAGCGCGTTGACCTGCGGCGGGTCGCCCTCGGTGAACGCGGCCAGCACCGCCCCGGCCGGGGTCGTGATCTCCGGCCGGCCGATCGCCTCACCGAACACCGGCCCGTCGAACATCAGCGGCAGCCCCGCATCGGTGGTCAGCTGCTCGAGCGTCCCGTCCGCGTCGCGGGCGTACAGGCCCTTGGTCGCGGCGGCGATCACGCCGGCAAGGTCGTCCTCGGTGAGGTCGCCGGCGTCGTCGCTCATCAGCCGCATCAGCGTCCGCATCGCGTCCCGGGCGCCCGTGGTGTCGACCATGCCGATGCGGGCGACGAGCGTGCCGTCCTCCCACAGGTCGATGTCCGTGGTGCGCGACTGCTGGCGCGCCTCGTAGGCGGTCCGCAGCCTCTCCAGCGGCGACAGGCTCATGACGGCAACCCGTCGACGCCGATGGTGACCGCGAGCCTCGTCACCTCGGTGCCGTTCGAGTCGTGGGACGGGGTGTCGATGGAGACGATCCGGCCGCGGTAGGTGGTCAGGCCGCCGGGGACCGCGGACCTGTCCGGGTTGAGCGCCTGCTTGCCGACGACGCACGCGGCGCCGATCCGGTTGCTCAGCCACTTCTCAATGACCGCGTCCCGCTCAGCCCGGTAGCCGCGGCTGATGGTGATCTCCTCGACGACCGGCGGAGAGACCGAGGTCTCGGCCTCCGCCATGCCGCCCGGCCTGTACTGGGTCGCTTCGCCGGCGACCCTGCCGCCTTCGAAGCTGTCGAAGACGCCGGGGACCGGCGCGCCGTCGACCGTGAGGGTGACGGCCCAGTGGTTCTGGTGGACGAGTGCCAACGTCGCCTCCTCAGATCGTGTCGCCGGTGGCGACCTGCTCGAGCGTCAGGTGGATGCGCTGGACGCTGGTCGTGTTGCGGATCGCGATGTGGCCGACCAGCCTGCGCCTATCGGGGATCGTCTCAACCTCGACCGCGAACGCCTCGGTCTCGTCGGCGCCGTACAGCGCGTCGCGCCTGTGCCAGTCGGCGCAGATCGCGACGAGGTCCTTGGTGACCTCGGCGGCGAGGTGGCCGTGGGCGTCCATGTTCCGCGACCGGTAGGGGCGCATCGCCTCCCTGGCCTGGGCCTCGATCGCCATCGCGACCCGCATCCCCGCCACCTCGCTGTACTGCGGCCACACGTGCGGGTCGGCGGCGGTGATCGCGTCCTCGGGGAAGATCTCGCCGCGGTCGTTGACGATCACGCTCACGCCGGCGTCGTTGAGCGCTTCCCGGTCCGCCGGCGAGTAGGTCTGGCTGACGCCGATGATCGACAGGTCGAAGGCGCCGAAGCTGTGCGCCGCCGGCTGGCCGGGGCCCGGTCCGCTGCTGCGGTCCGTCAGCGCCTCCCGGCCGGCGACGACGCCCTCGGGGGAGACGGCGACGGTCACGCCGCCGACGTCGATCTGCGGCCAGCCGGCCAGCAGCTGGATCCAGCCGGCGCCCCTGCCGAGCGCCCGGATCTGGCTGGCCAGCGTGATGATCGTGCCGGCGCTGGCGGTGTCGGGGGCGGCGAAGCGGACGAACCGGTTCGTCGCCTGCGCGTGCCCGATCAGCCCCTGGGCGACCGCGAACGTCGTGTAGCCGGGGGCGGCGAGCGTCCCGGGCCCCAAGTCGGCGGGCAGCACCGCCGGGCTGACCGCGTCGACGACGTGCTGGTCCCTGATGTTGGCCCGGTCGTCGTCGCCGCCGGACAGGGCGGTCGCGGCCATGCTGTCGATCGGCCAGGTGCCGGCGCCGGGCTCGGCGACCACCAGACCGGTCGCGTCGAGCGCCGCCTTCGCCGCCAGATCGCTGCTGTAGGTGCCCTCGAGGACGGTCGTGTCGCCGTCGGTGAGGGTGATCGTGCAGTCGTTGCCGGTCGTCGCCACCGCGCACCTGACCGCGTGGTAGTCGCCGCCCGGGCCTACCGCCCTGAGCGTCAGCACCGCGTCGCCCCTGGCGTCGTTGAGCGCGAGTGTCGCGTGCCTGGCGTCCGGGCCGACGAGCCGCGACAGCACGACCCGCCCCCCGCCGGACTGGCGGAAGTACTGCTCGACGGTGCGCAGCGTCGTGTAGCCCTGGTGGCCGCCCATGCGGGCGCGCACCTGCGGCCACGACCAGCACTCGACCGGCGTCCCGACCGGGCCGCGGGCGGTGATCACCGCCGCAAACAGCGTCGAGACATCGCCCGGCTCGAGCGTCGCAGGGCCGCGCTCGCCCCGCTCAACTGTGATCCCTGGCAGCGGCACCCTACCCCTCCTCGCTCGTCCTCTTCCTGGCGGCGGGCAGCTCGATCAGCAGCCCGGACGCGATCTGGTCGCGCGTCACGTCGGTGTCCGGCGCCTCGCAGCGCTCGCCGTGCGCGAGCGGGCGCCCGCCGTCGAGCGCCACGACCCGGCCGGCGACGCACTTCACGCGCACCGTCCTCTGGCTCTGGCTCATCTGGTGATCTCCTCCACCGGCTCGGCGGTGGCGTCGGTGTCTTCCACGACCGGCAGGTCGCCGGGGTCGACCAGCTCGTCGTCGGGCGGCAGGTCCGGCAGCCTGGTGGTGTCCGACAGCACGTCCAGCAGGACGACGTCGAGCCGGTGGACCGACGAATGCCGGGACCGGTCCCCGTCCGGCGGCAGCTCGTTGTCGGCCTTGCCCTGCCAGCGCACCATCCCGACCCGGCCGTCGAGCCGGCCGGGCAGCCCGTCGATGAGCGCCTTCGTCGCAGCCAGCGCGAGCACCGCGGCGAGATCGCCGCCGACCTGCGGGTCGGAGGCGACGACGTAGGAGGCGACGATCAGCGGGAAGGTGGCGGCGTAGGCGCCGTCGCCGTCCTGGTATGCGACCTCGACGGTGCCCGGTGCGGAGATGAGGATCGCCGGCTGCTGCTCCTCCGGCAGCCGCACCGTCGCCTCTCGCACCAGCACCGACCGGACCCGCTTGACCCGGTCCCCCGGCCCGACGCCGGCGACCGGATGGCCGAGCGCGGCCTGCTGGCGGGCGACCTCGTCACTGTAGATCCCCGTGTACCGGCGGACGATCCGGGCCGCCTCCTGCTTGAGCGGCCACTCGGTCAGCAGCGGTCCCAGCGCCCGGGCCATCAGAGGAACCCCCGGGCGAACTGGATCCCGGCGCCGATGATGATCCCCCGCTGGATCATCCGGGGGATCTGGCGGCGCATGCTCTCGGGCAGCTGGACCGGCCGGCGGCGCGGCATCCGGGAGGTGCCGTGCTGGTGGAAGGCCGCGTACGGGACGGTGCTGCCGAAGTCGAGCCCGTCCGGGCGAGCGATCGCGATCTGGTCGGGGTGGCCTGGCTCGGTGAGCGAGTCGCGCAGCCGCCGGGTGGCGTGCAGGATCCGCGGGTCCAGCCCGGCAGCCTGCTTGGCCGCGACCGTCGACGGGGCCAGCGGCGCCCAGCCCCCGGAGCCGAACCGGCCCTCACTGTCGAACTGGCGGGTGAGCGCCGACCGGAGCACGTCGGCGACGTCGCTCATGACCGGAGTGAGGTCGACGGCGGCCCGGCCGATCCCGATCAGGTCGCGGGCGACCGCGTCCTCCCCGAGAATGGTCAGTTCGACGCGCATCTACCAGTCCACCCCCTTGGGGAACCGGAGGGCCGGGCCGGCGCCGACAGGCGCCAGCGCGCCCCCGTCGTCGTCGGGGTCGTCCGGGTCGAGCGGGCAGCGGGCCACGACGGCCGCCCACACGGTCCTGCTGGCGCCGTCGTACATCGACGCGAACGCCTCGAATGCGCTCGTCTCGCCTCTCGTCGCCTCCGGGAAGTACGAGGCGCAGACGAGCTGGCAGGCCCGGTAGAGCGCGGCGGTCCTGGCCGACTCCTGCAGGTCGGGCCTGCACGGCTGCCGGCCCTCGAAGCCGGCGGCGACCTCGCCGCAGGCGATCCCGATGATCTCCTCGACCGCCTCCAGGGTCGGCCGCGTGGTGGCGGTGAACCTGCCGAGCTCGCCGGCCGGCACCTCAGCGCCGGTCTCCGCACCACGGGTGTAGGCGCGCAGCAGCGCCGCCACCTGGTCCGGGGTTGGGGCCCACGCCGGCGCCATCAGCACTCCGCCTGCTCGTCGAGGTAGACGGCGACTCCGCCGGCGACGAGAGCGGCCGCGACACGGGCGTCGACAACGATGACCTCGCCGGCCGCACGCGGCCGGCCGGCGACGGTCGTCCCGTCGCCGATCCTCGTGATCTTCACCCGGGCCACGGCCGCCTCCCCCATGGCTAGCTGCTGGACCTGTCGAGGTCGGTCAGCTCCCAGATCGCCCACCGGTTGTCGACCGCGATCACCGGCTTGGCCCTCGACTGGACCCACGTGACGTCGCGGCCCTCCTCGCGGTAGGTGACGGTGCCCATCGGCGCCTCGGTGCCGACGACCCCGACCTGGCGGGCGGCGACGAACTTCGCCTGCCCCGCCCTCTGGTAGCTGCTGACGAACATGCGCCTGATCCCGAAGCGGGACAGCACCCCCTCGACCCCGCCCGGCCGTTCGCCGTAGATCAGGTCGAGGTGCATCGCCTCCTGCGGGTTGACGATCAGCGTGTCGAACCGCAGGCCCTGCCTCTCCTCGCGGGCGCGCTTGACGACCGCCGCGAAGTCCGCCGCCGGCGTCGCCGCCGGGTTGGTGTCGGCCAGCCTCACCCTGGTCGCGTCGACCCAGGAGCCGCCGGACGCCGTGCGCACCCCGCCGGTCGACCTGTCCCTGTCGACGATCGCCGCGTCCAGGACCGCCATCGCGACCGCGTTGAGCTGCGCCGCCAGCGTGTTGGCCAGCTTCATCTGCTCCCGGTTCCAGATGTCGATCCGGTTGCGCTGCCTGGCCTCGTCGCTGATGTAGATCTTGCCGCCGAACTTGCGGACCCGCGCGACCTTCGGCTCACCGATGTCCGAGGTGAGGATCGGGTACTCGGCGCCAGGCTCGATCTCCTGCACGTCCCGGTCGGCGTACAGGTTGTTCTCCAGCACCGGGTTGTAGAGGATCGCGCCGCCGGAGACGTTGCCGATCGACGCGAACACCTCGCCGACGAAGAAGTCCTCGGACTGGACGATCATGTCGGCCAGCGCCCGAGTGATCGTCGTCGGGCTGTTCAGCCACTGGTCGACGGTGATCTCGGTGCCGCTCGTCGTCGGCGCGCCGAGCGGGAACTGGGATGGATTAGGTGCCATCGTTCCTTCCTCCTGGCTCACGCGCCGAGCGTGAGCGCGACCTGGACCGTGTCCGAGCCGGAGGCGTCGGTGAGCGCGATGCCCACCACGACCGTCGCGGCCCTCTTGCCGTCGAAGTCGACCGCGGTGGCCCTCACGGCCCCGCCTCTCGACCCGACGCTGACCTCGTCACCGGCGCTGATCGCCGACTCGGCGGCGACGTCGAGCACCCCGCCGCGGGTCACCAGCAGCTTCTCGCCCCTGGCGCGGGACGTGACCGCCACGCCGAGCGGCCGGACGCCGGCGCTCGCCGTCTGCACGGTCGGGTTCCCGTCGGTCGGCTCGCCGCTGACGGCGACGAACGTGCCCTCGGCGACATCCGCCGCGGCGTGGCACGTGATGTCCACGCCGGGCTTGAAGAGGTGGATCACGGCCATCTCAGCTCACCTCGATCCCGTAGTTGGCCCTCATGTAGGCGCGGTAGACGTCCTCGCTGATGCCGCCCTCGCCGTCGACCGGCTGGCCGCCCGCCCCGGCCGCCTCGACCGGCACCGCCGACCCGCGGGCGCGCGCCTGCAGCAGCGCCACCCCGGTGTCCTCGTCGGCGTCGAGCAGCCTGCGGTAGTGGTCCCGGTCGGCGGGGGCAATACGCCCCTCGCGGATCGCCTCGGCGACGATCCGGTCCCGGCGCTCCATCGTCTCGCGCTCGGCCCGGGCGGCCTCCCTGGCGCGCAGCTCCGCCAGCTCCCGCGACAGCCTCGCGATCTCCGCCTGGGCTGCGACCGGCAGCGGCTCCCGCGGCTCGCTCTCGGCGCCCTCCCCGGGCTCGCCGCCGTGCTCATCGCCGGTCGGCTGGTGGGCGGACTCGCCGCCGTCCGTGTCGGCGGAGGCGGTCACGTCCCGGTTCTGGCTGGCCGGGTCGGTGTCGAGCGCCGCCCGGATCTGCTCCTCGGTCGCATCCTCGGGCAGACCGAGGTGCCGACGCAGGAGCGTGGTGTCGACGTCCATGATGGTCGACTCCTCCTGGTAGTCTGGCCCCGCGGACGCGGCGGCCGTTGTTGACACGGCTCCCGCGCGCGACTGCTCGCGGGAGGTCCACACCGCCAACGCGGGCGCAGGCCGTCTGGCGGCGGCGGTGATCGGCACGTCCTGCTCGACCACCTCCGTCCAGTCGCCGAACGCGACCCTGTCGCCGTTGACGGTGAAGTCCAGTCGGTACAGGCGGCCGGCGGCATCGTCCTGCACCTTCAAGTACGGGTGCCCGTGGTCGTCGAAGCGCAGCGACCGGATCCACAGGTCCAAATGGCTCCCGACGCCGTCGGGCGCGTCGATTCTGCCGTCGTCGAGCGCCTCGTAGAAGCGGCGACGCACCACGTCCTGGTCGAGGCCGGCAGCGATCCGGCCGGGGCGTGCGGGCATCCGGGCAATCACCTTCGTCGGTGTGGCGGCCGGCCCGTCGGCCAGCACCTCGCTCAGGTCGGGCAGCGTCGCGACGCCGGGCAGGTCGACGCCGAGCAGCGCCACCGCGGTGATGACGAGGTCATGCGTCTTACCGGTCGGGGACTGCCACGACTGGTAGCCCTCGATCGACCGGGACGGGTACGCCCACTCGATCGTCTCGGCCAGCCACCTGGGCACCATGAAGTCGCCGAGCAGCGTCTGGCCGTCCGCGGAGACGCGCATGTTGTCGACCCAGCCGAACGCCGGCTCGCCCCCGTGCGCGCCGGGGTCGAACGAGGCGGCCAGCCCGTCGATCTTGACCCGCGGCGCCTTGACCGCCGGGTCCCTCAGCGCCTCCACCGCGGCGACGAGGTCCTCCTCGGTGAACGTCGCCTCGCCGCGGGCGAGCCGGTAGGTGCCGGTCGCGCAGATCGGCACGTCCGGGATGCGCACCAGCTCGGCCATCAGGCAGCCACCTCCTGCTCGCTCTCGAGCACCCCGACCAGGACGCACCGGCAGCGGGCGCCGCCCTGGCAGTCGCGGTTGCCGCCGCCGCCCGGGAACTGCTGCAGCGCCTCGTCGAGCGACTCCCAGGTGGTGCCGTCCCAGTCGATGCACGGCTGGCAGGTGTTGGTGTCCAGCAGCGCCGACGCGTACACCTGCCGGTAGGGGGCGGCGTCGAGCGCGTGGGCGCGGCCGGCGTTGATCGCCCGGGACGCCATGCCGCCGGCGGTGTCGCGCGGCTGGGCGTCGGTCAGCTCGCCGATCGCGTCGGTGACGGTGGCGGCCACCTCCCTGCCGGGGGCGCCCGGGGCGGCCCTGGCGGTGGCGGCGTTGACCGCCGTCTCGACCAGCCCGCGAGCGAGCCTCGCGACCGCCGCCCTCGCCTCCAGCCCGGCGCGCTCCCTATAGTCCGGCGGGGCGATGTCGACGCTGCCGCCCTGGCGGGCGATCTCGCCCGCCACCTGGCCGGCGCCGACCGTGGCGGCCTCGTCCATGAGCCTGGCGAGCCTGTCGACGTCCATGCTCGCGGCGGCGGTGGCGGCGACCGGGGCGAGAGCATCGGCGAGCGTCAGAGGCTCGACCGTGTCCATCTCGGCGATCGCGTCGACGATCGCGGCAGCGATCGCCTCCCGGTACCTGGCAAGCAGCACCGTGGCCGCGTCACGGACGGTGGTCCAGTCGTGCTCGAGCTCGGCGAAGTCGATTCTCGACTGCTCCTCCAGCCTGGTTGGCTGGCGGCGCAGCCTGCGGTCCGGCAGCGGCACGTCGGCGGCGGCGGCGACGGGACGGCGGGCGCGTCCCAGCGTGGGAGCGGAGGTCGAGAGACGCCCCCGCCGTCCGTTCGCCGCGACGGGCGCCAGCCTCTCAACGGCGCCCGAAGGTTCAGCCGGAGGCGGCGGGCCCTCCAGCTCGTTCAGGCCGGATATCGCGCGGGCCTCGTCGGCGGACACGATGCCGTAGTACGTCGCCAGCCCCATCCGCTGGAGCGCCAGCCCGGCTCGCTCGGCGCGCTCGAGCGGGCCGCCACCGTCCTCGTGCTCGTCGCGCTGCCACACGATCTTCGGGCACGGCGCGTCCGGCCCGAAGTTCCAGGCGACCCAGCGCTTGACGAGCTGCTCGTTGAGGACGTCGCAGCGCCAGTTGACGAGCACGTCCAGGTACATGTCGAGCAGGTTCTTGTGCGTCTCGGCCAGGGCGCGGGAGCCGTACGACTGGCCGACGGTCTGCAGCACCTGGCCGCCCAGCGCGACCGCCATCTCCTCGTTGTGGAAGCGCGCGGAGTCGATCGGCGACGAGGTCGAGCCCGACACGCCGGCGAGCCCGAACCTGGCGCCGTGCGGCACGACGACGTTCGTGTCCTCGCCGGCCGCGAGCCGCGACAGCAGCTCGCTGAACCGGTCGATGTCGGCCCTCGACGCCCCCTCGGGCGCCTCCCCCCACGGGACGCCCATCGCGTTGCGGTCCTGCTTGACCCCGTCGATCCGGACCATCATGTCCTTCGCCAGCCAGGGCCTGTACAGCGGCCGCAGCATCGACCGGCCGCGCGGGTCGCCGGGCTCGCCGCCCCACGTGTAGACGACGAGATGGTCGGCGCGGAGCCTCGCCGGCTCCCACTCGCCGACGTCCTGGTCGATCCACAGCAGCCGCCCCTGCTTGTCGATGTGCCAGTCGCGCAGCGTCCTCGCCGGCCGGGGCGCCAGGTCCCTCAGCCGCCACAGCCCCTGCTCGTCGATCTCGCCGACGATCTCGAAGACCGCGTGCCCGTCGCGCAGCGCCCACATCTCGCGGGTCATGTGCCGGCGGTGGCTGAAGCGCAGCGGGTCGCGTTCGTCGGGGGCCGGCTCGATCACCAGCCGCTCCCCGTCCATCCGGCCGAGCGGCAGGTCGAGATCGTCGGCCAGCAGCGCCGCCACCTCCGGGTCGGCCGCCCGGGGCACGAGCGCGACCCGGTAGCGGTGGGGCGGGAGGGTGATGAGCTGCCAGAGCGCCCAGACGCGCGGGTCGTCGAGCATCGCCGCATAGGTGGTCAGCGACCTCGGCCACTGCAGCGCCGGGACGCGCTCGTCGGGCGGCGGGAGGACACCCCAGCCGGGTATCCTCCAGCGGCCCGACCAGACGACGTCCGGCCGGACGGTTCCTTGCTCCCTGGTCGGGGCTCTGGCGAGCGCGCTCACCTAGCCGTCTCCCCCTCCAGATGGACGGCGGTCACTGCGGCAGCCGCTCCCGGTCGCTGGTCGGGTCCGGCACGGTCGCCGGGTTCGTCGCCACCTCCACCCCGCCGGCCAGCTCGGTGATGTAGGCGAAGATGACGCCGATCGCGACAAGCGCCGCAGTCACCTTCGCCGTCGTCTCCCCGCCCAACGACAGGCCGAACGGCTCGACCAGCGCGGCGACCGTGGCGACGAGCGACGCGGCAGTGACGGGGGCGCGCAGCCGGACGATGTCGGCGGCAAGGTGGCGCAGGAAGACGGTGAGGCTCATCGGCACATCTCCTTGTCGAGGGCGCGTCTGCGGAGGGCGCGGAAGCGGACAGCACGCCGCCGCTGGTCCCAGCCGGACCGGCGGGCGGCGACCTGGACACGACGGGCCTGGGCGCGCAGCCGGCGGCACAGCAGAGCCGGCGCCGGCCTGCCCGCCTGGCGGCGGCGGTCGAAGCGCCCGATCAGCGTCCTCTCCAGCCTGCTGAAGCCGGCCATCTGCGGGGCCGGGTCGGGGGTCAGGAACAGCTCGCGTTCGGCCTGGCGGCGGCGGACGAGGCCGGGCAGCACGCGGCCGCCGGCCTTCGTCCAGCGCAGCAGCTCGTCGGCGGCGCGGCGCCATTGGCGGGCGCGGAGCGCGCGGCCGATGCCGGTCGAGGCGGCGACGCCGCCGGTCCCGACGTTGTAGACGAAGCTGACGATCGCGTCGAACCGGTGCTGGGAGCGCAAGTCGAGCGCGCGGACGGTCGGCTCGTAGCGGCTGGCGAGGGTGCGGCGCAGGTGCTGGTCGCACTGGGCTTCGGTCGCGACCGGCGGCAACGACAGCAGCTCGACACCGGTCGCCCCATAGCACTGGGTCGGCACCCCGACCGGGTCCAGATAGCGGGCCGGGTAGTAGCCCTCGAAGTGCTTGATGAGCGCGATGCCCCTCGCGCCGGTGTGGGCGGGCGCCGTCGAGGCGGCGGCCGGGGGGACCGCGGCCGTGCACGCGAAGAACTCGGCCAGCAGCGTGACGATCGCGGCCCGGCGGGTCATGCGAGCCCCCGCCGCTGCAGGACCGGCTTCGGGCTGCTGCGCAGATTCACGTGGTGGGCTTCCCGCCCGTCGGCGTAGGGGCGGAAGGCGTCGTAGCCGAGCCCGACAAGCACGGTCCGCAGCCGTGGGGCGTCCGTGCAGTCGAGGCCGAGCTGCCACCACGCCAGCGGCCGGCCGACCGGGCCCGGGTACGCAACCGCGTCGGAGCGGAGCTCGTGCGTCGAGCGGCCGGGCGGGTTCGCCGGGTTCGCCCACGGCAGCCGGGCCAGCCAGGCCGCGTACAGCGCCGCCTGCGAGAGCTTGCCGTACCGCTCGGCGACCCCCTTGCGCCGGTCGGCGCTGGTGAGCGTCCCCTGCCAGCCGTGGCGGCGGGCGTCCTCGAGCATCAGCGCGTGCCCGCGGAAGACCGGGGTGCCGTCGAACGCGACCGTCTCGTTCAGCCGCAGCCGGCGCCGCTGCTTGGCGCGCAGGACGGCGGCGGGGGTGCGGGTGTGCGGCGCCCGCACGTTGAGCTGGGCGGCGACCGTCGGCGGGTGCTTGGCGGGCAGCCCGATCGCCCAGCGCACCTCCCGCCAGGCTGCCAGCGTCTCGTCATCGAAGACGCCGTCCACCGTGATGCTGCGCCTCGTGAGCCTGCGCAGATGGGCGGGCACGCGGGCGAGCCGGGCGTTCAGGCCCTGCTGGAAGCGGCGGACGTCCTCTCCGCGATGCCCACGGCGCAGCCGCCGGTGCGGGCGGCCGTTGTGGTGCCACGAGCGGTCGAGGCTGGCCATCGCCCGTGATCGTCCGTGCGCCAGCCCCCGGCGCCTAGGATTTCGGCCAGGTGCGGGGCCATCAGGCCGGCCAGGTGTCCGACCGGGCCGGTATCCTCACCGGCGATGGTGCTGTCGATGACGCTGAGGGAGGCGCGCGAGCGGGCCCAGCTGTCGCAGGAGCGGCTGGCCGCCTACGCGTGGGTGAGCGTCCGCACCATCCGGCGGATCGAGCAGGGGCTGGTCGTGCCGAACATGTCGACGCGGCGGGCGATCGTGGACGCGCTCGCCCGGCGGTTGAGGCTGCCGGAGGGGGAGAGGCTCGCGATCGCGTGGCCCGCCCCGGCGAGGCTCAGACAGGCGGCGTGAGCACCAGGCCGGGCGGCCCGGCCGTGGTCACCAGACGTTCGGGTCGTGCCGGATGCGCAGCGCCTCGCTCACCCGCCCCCGTCCGCTGCGCAGCCTTCCCCCGCCATGGTGCTCGTCCGGCGTGGTCGTGATCGCCATCACGACCGCGTCCCCCAGGTCGGGGGAGCGGCCGAGCCGCTTGCGCACGTCCTGCTTCTTCTCAACCGCGATCCGGCCCGCCGCGTCGAGCTCATGCCTCGGGGTGGACAGGTCGACGGCCAGATCGTCGGCGAGGTCGCCCTCGTCGGGGCCGGGCAGCCGCCACAAGCCGTCCCGGAGCGCTTCCCGGGCGGTCCACCACGCCTCCGCCTTGCGGTTGGTGAACCGGGCGGGGCGGCGTGCTCTGACGCCGCCGCGGAACCCGACGACGCGGCGGCCGCGCGCCCGGAGCATGTCGCCGATCGGGCCGCCGAGCCCGTCCTCGTCCACGACCGCCTTCCAGTTCGCCGGCCGGTCGCCGAGCAGCCGGTCGACGTGCTCGACGACGCGGGCGGTGTCCGACTCGGCGAGCAGACCGAGGATCCTCACCTCGCCCCGGTAGGCCTCGACGATGGCGGTCATGTCCGCCCCGTCGCGGGCGGGGTCGACGGCGATGACGCCGCCCAGCGGCCCGTCCGGGTTGGGGTCGACGCCGTGCTCGAGCCGGCGGGCGCGGGCGACGATCCAGCCGGGGATGACCGCGTTCTCCGCTCCCGCCGCGAACCGGCCGCGTACCTTCGCCTGGTAGAGCGCCGAGTCCTCGCCCCAGCGTTCCCTGCGCTCCTGCACCCACGTCGGGGACAGCAGCAGCGCCCGCAGCTCGTCCGGTACCGGCTCCCCGGTGAAGTTCGGCGACGCCAGCCCGTCGAGGCCGATCACGTGCCAGCCCTTGCCCTCCCTGGACTCGGGGTTGCAGACGGCGGCGAAGTGGCTCTCGGGGTCGTCGGGGTTGCCGATCGCGAGCAGCCGGGCGTGCTCGTTGGTGACGAGCGCGTCGGCGGCGTCCCACAGCGCCCGCGGCACACCGCACGCCTCATCGATCACGACGAGCACGTGCTTGGCGTGGATACCCTGGAATGCGGCCTGGTCGTGGTCGGCGGGCTTGCGGCCGTACCCGATCAGCCGCTCACCGTGGAAGAGGCGGTTGTCGCCGAGCAGCCGCAGCCGGCCGTCGAGGCCGGCGTCGCGGATCGCGGCGCGCAGCTCGCGGCCGATGATCGCGTCAACCTGCGGGTAGGTGGGGGCGGTCCAGACGACGAACACCTCGTCGGGGGGGTGGACGTCGCACCACCAGGCGATGATGTTCGCGGCGATCCACGACTTGCCCATGTCGTGAGCGGCGTGGACCGCGACGTAGCGGTGGTCGCGGACGGCCTCGGCGATCTCGCGCTGCTTGGACCACAGGTGCGCGCCACGACGGGCGGTCGACCAGCCGACCGGGTCGTCCTGGTACGGGTCAGGTCTGGGCCACAGCAGGTCGACGACGGCCTGGGCGGTGCCCCGCGGGGCGAGGGCGGTCATCGCACCCCCCGCCGGGCCGCTTGGGGGGTCGGCCACGCCCCCGGCCGTTGCAGCGGCGCGGGGGCAACATTGACCCCCACATTCTCCCATGCTGACCGAGTGGCCGCTCAAGCAGGAGGCCGCGAGTTTTGCAGGGGGTTTTGCAACCGCGGTCACGCCGCCTCCCGTCCAAAACTCGCGGCCTCCTGCGCGGTCACGCCGCCTCCCGTCCCTCGATCGCCTCGCCGCCCTGCTCCAGCGCCGCCAGGTGCCGGCGCACGACCTCCGGCGCCCGCGGATCGTTCCGCACCCCAAGCTCGTCCAGGATCGCGCCGATCGTGACGGCGAGCATGCCGCCCATCTGCTCGGCCAGCCGCTGCTGACGCTCCTCGATCCCGACGTCATGGCAGGTCTTCGCCACCGCCCGCAGCCGGTCGCGCTCCTCCCCCAGCATCCGCGTCAGCACATGCGGCTCGACGCGCGGGTAGGAGTCCCCGCCGCCGCCGACCGGCCCGAACAGCTCGCCGCGGTCGAGCTCGGCGACCTCGCCGGCGAGCCACCGCACGATCCCATGCGCGCGCCACAGCTCCTCGAGCAGCGCGTCGCGCGGGTCGACTCTGACCGGCAGCCCGTAGACGCGAGCGGCCCGCTCAGCCTCCAGCCGCTGCGCGCGGGCGACATGGTTGCGCGTCGCGCCGCCGTGCCGCTTGCACGGCCCGGTTCTGTGCGGGGTGCCGTGCCCGGCTGGGAGCCGGCAGCGTCTGCCCGACCCGTCACGCTTGACCGCCCCGCACCACCTCGGGTCAATCGGCGGCTCCACCTCCGGCTCATGACCTGCGGTGCTGTCGGCGGGCTTCATGACGTGATCGGGGTCCTGGGATGCCATGGGGTCAGCGGCACCTCATGGCCGCACCACCAGGCTGCAGAGGTCCTGAGCCCACCCGAGCTGCCTGGACTCCCACTCTGCGTCGGCGCGGTCCCTACGGAGCGCCGCGCGGATCTCGCCCTCGACGATGGATCGGATGCCCCTCGGATCTCGGTCGAAGTGGCCCTCGGCCATCGTGAGCGTGATCGTGACGGGGCCTCCGTCTTCCCAGTTCACCTCGGCGCGGATCGTGCCTTCAGGGTCCCTCTGCGTCCGGTGCCGAAGCACCTCGTCGAGAGTGTCTGCGAGGTAGCGTGCTGCGCGACGTGGCATGTGCGCCCCGAGCGTCACGCGGGCGCTGACGGTCTTGTCGGCCTCGTGCAGGCGCTCGACGTGGACTCTGGTGATCGCTGCCTCGTGCTGTTGATCGCTCATGCTCTGGATTCTCCCCTTCTTGTCGGTGCCCGTTCAAGTTCGTCGGCGAGGGTGGCGGCGGCTGTGTCGACGCGCGACCCGCTGATCTCGCGGAGTCCGACGAACGCCCGGTACCAGGCGGCGCCGTCCCGCAGCCGCTGTCTGGTGGTCTGGACGGCGAGGCGGAAGCGGCGGCCGGGGTGTTCGAGCAGGACGTCGAGGCCGCGGGCGTGGGCGGCCCGGAACAGGCGCTCGAGGCTCACGCCGCCTCCCTCATCTCCCGTGTCTGGCCGGGGAAGGTGGTGGAACGGGCGGCCCGGTGCGGGGTGTGCCGCGGGATCGTGGACCGGCCCGTCTGGTGCTGCACCGGGTTCGGCGCCACGCCCAGCAGAGGCCGTCCGCGAGCGATCAGGTGGTCGCGCAGCACGACGTCGAACCCGCCCTGCGGGTCCTTGACCGTGGCGAGTTCGCTAGTGACGCGGTGCGAGATCACGACGGCCAGGCTGCCGATCAGCCGCCTCGCGGCGATGAGCGGGAACACCACCGGCCTCTTCGCCCACGCCGACGGCGAGAGGCGCGCCGGGTAGTGGCGGTCGCCGGGCAGGTACAGCCAACAGGCCGTGTCGGCCTCCTCGGCCATGACAGCAGCGGCCTCGACGGCAGGGCTCATCGTGGCCTCGTCGATGAGCAGGTCGTCCTCGAGCAGCAGCACGGGGCCGCGGCCGTCGATCGCGGCGAGGCAGTGGCGGACGTGCGCGTGGTTGGACCGCTCCGGGTCGTGCTGGACGCTCACCTCCGGTGAGATGCCGGCGGCCGCGAGCCCCTTGAGCGTGAGTTCGCGTTCGCGCCGCCGCTCGGGGACGGAGATCATCACCGCTCGCAGCCTCCCGGTCACGCTGCCTCCTTGAGCGCCGCGTGGTCGTCAGCGACCCCGCAGGGCCTGCGGCCGGGTCGGGATGCCATGGCTGTGCAGCGCCTGCTTGACCCGGCTCGGGGAGCAGCCGAGCTGGCCGGCGATCTCGGCGATCGGCCGGCCCTCGACCGTGTACCTGGCGGTCAGCCAGCTCGGGTCCCTGAGCTGTGGGTAGCGCCACTGGGCGCCGCTCATCGGGCGTTCACCATGTCGCCGAGCACGCTCTGCGGCGGGTCGGTGAACGCCGCGAGGCCCGGGGTCACCGCGCAGCGCTCCTCCCACCAGTCGGGGAAGTGGACCGGGCCCGGCTGCGCCCACGGCGCCCGCTGGTTCAGCCCGCCGCCGGGCATGAACAGGCACGGGTGCGACCGCTCCTGCCAGCCCGCCAGCCGGTAGAGCGGATGCACCGGCGCCCTGTAGAGCGTGATCGTGTCGAGCACGTCCTGCTCGGTCCAGTGGAGCATCGGCAGGCAGATCAGCGGCCTCCCCCAGTCCCTGCCGGCGACGTACTGGTTGCGGTGGCGGGCGTACATCTTCCCGCGCCGCTGCCGGGTGACCGACTCGGCCGACCGGATCGCCAAGATCTGCTTGTCGACCCCGTGCCGGGCGAGCAGGTCGCGCATCAGGTGCCGGTCGTGCCGCTCACGGGCGGCGACGAGCCTGGCGACACGGCGGCCGCCGCCGTCGCGCAGATCCCTCAGGTGGCCCGACCAGGACAGCACCTCGAAGGTGAGGTGCGGCGCCCGATCCCGCCACTGCTCCAGCAGCTGCGGGGTGCCGGGGTAGCCGTCCTCGCCGTGCGAGCCGAGCACGACCACCCCGCTTCTCCACACCTCGGCCGCGACGGCGAGCAGCGCGGTCGAGTCCTTCCCCGCCGACCAGGCCAGGACCGCCCTGCCCTCGAGCCGTTCGAGCTCGGACTGGAGCGCCGCCAGCTGGACCGCGAGCATCACTAGGCGGCCTCCAGCAGCGGAGCGCCCGGCTCGATCGCCGGCCGCCACCACGGCCGGTACCACTGCGGCGGGTCGACCCCGGTCGGCCGGCCGTGCGGGTGCGGGATCGGCCGGCGGGCGATCCCGCCCCACGACCGCCACCTGTAGCCGCTGTCGTCGTGCTCGATCTCCCACCGCACGACCTGCCCGTACCCCTGGCTGCGCTTCTTCCCGATCGCTGTCACCTGCCGCAGCAGCTTCCTCAGGTCGCTCGCTTGGCCTTCGGCGCGGGCCTCCCACACCCGGTACGGCCACAGCGTCAGCGCCTCGTCGTGCGAGCGGCGCGGCCCGTGCCCGACCGCGACCTGCCGGTCGGCGATCAGGAAGTCGTACTCCAGCGCCGGGCGCAGCCGCCACCGCGTCTCCGCCCGCACCGGGTCATCAACCCCGGCCGGCCACAGGCACGAGCACGCCCACATCCCGCCCTCCCGCCGCAGCGGCAGCGACACCCTCTCCAGCGGGTCGGACGACGTGTGGCCGATGATCGGCCGGGGGCCGCGCAGCAGCACGACCGCCCACGCCAGCAGCGCGTCCAGGTGCACGTACGGGTTGGGGCCGGCGACAGGGGCGCCGGTGTAGCAGCGGATCACCAGCGGCGACCCCTCCCTGACGCTCACACCAACGCCCCCTGCGCCGGCTTCCTGACCGCGAGGAAGTCGCGGGCCCGGTCCGCATGCTCGACCACGTGCTGCTGGTAGGCGTCGATCGCGTCGGTCTGGGTCCTGGCCCACTGCTCGAGGTCCCAACGGAACCGGCCGTGGCCGATCGCCCCCCGGCCACCGAGCTTCTGCCACTCCGAGCAGGTGGCGATCGCGTCCGCGAGGCAGCCGGCCAGGACCGGGTTGCGGGACTGGAGCACCAGCCCGTGCAGCAGCCGGGTGCCGGGGATCAGCGCCTCGAACTGGTAGCGCATCTGCACATCGCTCGACTCACCCTCGAGCATGTCGGTCCGGTCGTCACGGCGCGAGTAGGAGACCTCGGTGAGCAGGTCGAACACCGAGTGGACCGGGCCGGTCTCGTAGGCGGGGTGGCCGGCGTGGCCGGGCAGGTCCTGCATCTCCCGGCAGACGGGCTCGCCGCGCCACACCTCCAGCCGGCCGCCCAGCACGCGGGCGCCGAAGGAGCAGCCGAACAGCTCCAGGATCGGCAGGGTGCTGCGCAGCTCCATCAGGTCGTCCACCCGGTGCGCGTAGTCGCTGCCCTCGAGGTAGCCGCCGGAGAACAGCAGGTAGAAGCTCCTGGACGGCAGCTCCCGGTCCTGGACCCCGAGCAGGTCGCAGAGGCGCAGCGCCGCCGCCCGCCGCAGCATCCCCCGAATCGCGTTACCGCTGTAGATGGGCACGTCGAGGATCTCCCCGTCGCCGGTGACGATCGGCTCGCGGCGGAACCGCTGCATGATCTCCACCTTCTCGTCCGAGTGGATCAGCGGGCTGGTGACGGTGATCACCGACGGCACCTTGATGTGCCTGTCAGGCAGGACGGTCAGCACGGTCAGCTCTCCCTTCTGGCGTTGCGCGCGGCGTCACGCTCGGAGCGCACGAGGACGGACAGGGCGTTGCTCCGGCGGCGGACGACCCGCAGCACCTCCCGCTGCTCGCTCTCCGGCAGCGACAGCAGGAACAGGAACGCGTCACCGGGCGTGTGGGGGATCCTGAATCGGCGGGCGACCTGGGCGAGGTACTCGCCGCCGTCGGGGGCGTAGGCGGCCGACTGGAGCCGGTTCGCGAACCGGTCCCAGTGGTCGCGGCTGTCGAGCACGTCGGCGCGACGAACCGCCTCGTAGGTGGCGCGCGCCACATCGAGCGCGCGCTGCTCGACCTGGTCGAGCGCCGGGGTCGGCGTGACAGACATGGCTAGTCGCTCACTCCTCGTGTTGGGCGACCCAGACGGCGAGTCGCAGGGTTGGGCTCGACCGATGCCGGTCGAGCAGGGTTTGCAGAGCGTCCGCGTCGGCGACGCCGAGCCGGTTGTAGGCGGTCGCGTCGAGCCGGCCGGTCTCGAGCGTCGACTTCGGCACCCCCCGCCGGTAGGCGGTCTCGACGGCGTCGGCAAGCTCGACCCAGACGGGCATCGGGACGGTCGCGTCCTGCGCGTCGATCGCCGCGCACATGTAGCCAGCCCTGGGCGTCGGCGCCCTGAACGCGATGTGCTTCTTGCCGCCGTCCGCGACCGACACCGCCAGATCGGGGTCACGCAGCCAGCCGGCGATCCTGCGCTTGTGCGCCTTCGTCGCCCACATGGAGCGGCGGCCGTCGGTCGCCAGCGACAGCAGCGTCCACCTCATCGGCTTGCCGCTCGGCCCGAGATCGGGGCAGCGGCCCGTGACGAGGAGATGACAGCCCGGGCAGAGCGCCCCCTCGCCGGGGAAGGCGTGCTGGTCGTAGGCGGACCAGTTGCCGCCGGGCCTCCACCTGTGCCGGGGCGCGACGTGGCCGCACAGCTCGCACGGGCCCGGGGCGGTGTCCGGCTCGGGCAGGCCGCCGTTGAAGCCGGCGGCGAACAGCGCGGAGAACGTCGTGTCCGCGCTCACCGCTCCTCCTCCCGTGCACCAGGGACCGGCATCACCTCGACGGTTCGGAGCCCGCCGCACCCGAACCCTCTGCACACCCCGGACTGGTGCTCCCGCCGGTGTGGCGGGTCCGTGACGCAGACCGCGCCGCCGCACTCCACGCAGACATCGATCAGCCAACGGCCCTGCGGGAGCGGGTCCGTCGCGTCGCGTGGCGGCCGCCCCTCCCCGGCCGTGGGGGACGGGGACGCCGCGAGGGAGCCGGCAGCAGCCCGCTCCAGCTCAGCCGCAAGCGCCACGTCCCTGCCCTCCGTCTGCTCCGGGAGGGTGCGGAGGTGACGTGCGGTGCGTCCGGCGAGGTCGCGCAGCGCCTCCCACTCGCGGTCGTCCGTGGGCGACGGCGCGGCGACAAGATGCACCGGCTCCTCGTCCTCGAACGGCCAGCCCGGCGCCTCGCCACCCTCGGTCAGCCGGTCCCAAAACGAGCGCCACAGGGACGTGCGCGGCTCGCGCCGCACCTCGTCCATCGCCTCGGCCAGATCCACCGCGATCTCCTCGGCCGTGAACGAGGTGGGCTCGCGCATCAGGTGGGCGGCCCTCGTCAGCGCCTCGCGCGTGTCCGTGCCCTCCGGGGGCGTGGACGTGTCCTGCACCGGCCCGACAGCCAGGCGGTTACCTGCCGCCGACGGGTCCGGGCACCCCAAGTGCGAGCACCCGACGTGGCCGCCATCGTAGAGCCGCAGCGACTCGCGGTGGCACGCCGGACAGCGGCCAGCGACCCTCGGGTAGCGCTCGCGCGTGTGCGTCTCAGCCATCCTGATTCGCCGCGTTGATCAGGTGCGTCCCGACCTGCCGGGCCTGCTCGCGCGTCATCGACAGCGTCACCAGCGCGTTCTCGTGGACGGGCAGGGTCGCGTGGAGGTCGATCTCGTCCACGTCGGACTCCTCGACCTTGAGGTTCGCCGCCTGATCGCTGAGCACGGGGTCGCGGTTCAGCGGGTCCTCCAGGTCGCCCAGCCAGATACGGCCCTTGATCACGTTCGGCAGCATCTCGTTGCTCATCAGCTCTCGTCTCCTCGGTTGCTCGGGGGCGCCTCGTTCGTCCAGACCTTCATGCGCGGCCACCGCGATCTCCTCGACCTCGAACGAGGTCTCAGCCATCCTGATCTCCTCTCGATGCTCGTTTTCACGCACGACAGCCCAGCCGTCACCGCGCCGCCTCCGCACCCTCTCGGTGGCCGTGCCCCGGGCGATCGGCAGTCGCGCCGATTCACGGCGAGGCTTCCCCGTCATGATACGGGATCTTCTTCGCCGTGTACACTCCCGGCCGTGAAGCCGTGGGCAGGCTACATCCGCGTCAGCCACGTCGGCGGCCGAACCGGCGACAGATTCCGCAGCCCCACGGACCAAGCCCAAGCCATCAAGGACTGGGCCCGCCGGCGCGGCGAACCCGTCATCCTCCTGCCCCCCGAACTCGACGAGTCCGGCGGCCGCGCCGACCGGCCCATCCTCACCGACGCCGTCCGCCGCATCGAAGCCGGCGAGTACCGAGGCCTCGTCGTCGCCTACCTCTCCCGGGCCGGCCGCAGTGTCCGGCACATGCTCGAGCTGTGGGACCGCATCGAGCGGGCCGGCGGTGAGATCCACGCGGTCGCCGAGAACATCGACACCACGACCCCGGCCGGGCGGCTCACCCGCACCATGCTCGCCGCGATCGCCGAGCACGAACTCGACCTGCACCGAGAACGCTTCGAGGCGTTGCGCGCCGAGGCCACCAAGGCCGGGATCTGGCAGCGGCGACAGACCCCGCGCGGCTACCGGCGCGACCCCAGAACGCGCCGGCTCGTCCCCGACAGGGACGCGCCGCTCGTGCGCCGAGCCTACGCGGCGCGCCTGGCCGGCGCGAGCTGGTCCGAGCTCGCCCGCATGCTCGGGATGACCGCCGCGGGCGCCCAGCGGCTGATCGCCAACCGCGTCTACCTCGGCGAGCTGCGGGTCGGCAGGCACATCAACCCCAGAGCGCACCCGCCGCTCGTCGACGCCGAGATCTGGCATGCAGCTCAGCGAACCACGGTCGCACGGCCGCCGAGGAGCGGGAGGCTGGCGCTGCTGGCGGGGCTGGTCCGGTGCGCAGGGTGCGGGCACATGATGAGCCGCAGCGACCAGAAGCGCGCGGTCGTCTACGCCTGCCACGGCTGGCACTCGGCCGGACGCTGCCCGGCGCCGGCGTCGATCACCATGCGCCGGCTCGACGAGCACGTTGAGCCGATCGCCTTGGCCGCCCTCGCCCGGCTCCAGGCCAGTTCCACGCACGACGACCGCGCCCTCAAGCAGGCGCGGGCGGCGCTCAGGGAGGCCGAGGCCGAACTCGCCGCCTACCTTGAGGCCGTGTCGGCCGCCGACATCGGCCCCGAAGCGTTCGCCGCCGGGGCGAAGCTCCGCCGCCAGAGGGTGGACACGGCGCGCGCGCGGTTGGCGAGGCTGATAGCCGCAGCGCCCGCCGGCGCGGTCAGCGGCGACATCATCGAACGCTGGCCAACCCTGACTGTAGAGCAGCGTAACCACCTGCTACGCCACCTCATCGAGGCGGTCCTCGTCCGCAAAGCGGGACGGGGGGTTCTGCTGCCGCCGGCGCAGCGGGTACGGATCGTCGCACATGGCGTCGGGCTGGTCAGGCCGTACAAGGGCGGCGGTGGGCCGATGCCGATCCAGCCGATCTGGATCGACGACCCTGACGACCCACGCACGCTCCGGATGCAGGGCTGACAGCATCCGCTCCCACGCCCGGGCAGCGTTCCCCAACGCAGCTTCGACGTACTCGCTCACGCCGCCATCCTCCGCTGCGTCCTGCGCCGCATCCGCTCCGCCACCACCGTGATCTCGTCCGCCAACAACAGCGCCTCCGCCACGTCGATCCGCAGCAGACGCTCTTGGTCGGCGGTCACCACGATCTCGTCCTCGCCGTGCTCGAGCACGTGCAGACGCACCGGGCGCTCGCCGCCAGTGGTCATGCCGCCAGCCTCGCTTCCGCCGTCTGGTGGACGAGCTGGCCGAGGACCGCGAGTGCCAGCCGTGGCGGGACGGCGTTGCCGACCTGCTCGTACTGCTTCGACCGGCTGCCCCTCCACGGGTAGCCGGGCGGGAAGGTCTGGAGGATCGCCGCTTCCTCAACGGTGACACGGGTCGCGTCCCGTATCTGCCGGTCGTGATGGCCCGGCGGGGCGATCCGCGGGTCTCCCGCGACCGTGGTCGCCGGACGCTGCCGCCACACGTCCCGGCCCTTCGCCAGCCCCTGGGCGGTGAGGGTGGGGGCCGGCGCGGTCGCGGGCCGCGGCCCGACCGGGGTGCCGTCACCGCCGACCTGGCGGCGGTCCCAAAGCCAGCCGGCGGCCGGCCTGCGAACAAGCGTGGGGCCGCTGCCCCTCACCCCGGCCCGGATGGTGAACGCGGGCTCGCCGCCGTGCCGCTCGCGCCGCTCGCCGTGACGGGCCGCCATCCCACGGCCCCGCTGCCAGCCCACCCTGTCGCCCAGATCCCAGCCGAGCGCTTCGGCCATGCTCACCCACGGCAGCAGCTCCCCGTCCAGCGTGACCTCGTGACGCTGCGGCTCGCCCGGGACGTACCTCTGGTGGGTCGGCTGTGGTGGCTCCACCGGCCCGACCCGCGAGGCCAACAGGAACGCCCGCTCCCGCGTCTGCGGCACCCCGTACCGCTCCGCCTCGAGCACCCCCGACCAGGCCCACCAGCCGCGCGCGACCAGCACCTCGGCGATCATCTGCCACAGCCCCAGCGCTGGCGGGACCTGCTCGAGCGCGACCCACTCGGGCTCCAGCGCGAGCGCCCAGCGCAGCGGCTCGACGACAAGCAGCGAACGCGGGTCGCCAAGCCACGGGACGGTCGCCTGCCGCGTATCCGCGCCGGCCGCCAAGTCCCGGATGCACTGGAGCACCAGCGGCTGGTCACGATGCCCCCCCCGGCGGCCGGCCATCGACCACGCCTGGCAGGGCGGGGACGCGATCAGCCCCACAACCTGGCCCGGCTCGGCAAGATCGGCGGGGTCCAGGGCTGCCACGTCGGCCTGGATCGTCCGCAGCCCGGCTGCCGCCCGGGTCTGGCAGGCGGCGTCGTCGATCTCGATCCCAACCGGGTCGAGCCCGAGCTCGCGCGCCGCGAGATCCCAGCCGCCCGGACCAGCGAACAGATCGAGCACCCGCATCCCTCCCATCCGCCGCTCAGAACGGGATGTCGTCGTCCGGGCCGAGGAGCGCGTTCGCCGGCGCCGGCCTCGCGGCCGGCACGAACCCGCCCGCCCCCGCCGGCTCCGGGTCGAACACCTGCCGGGCCGGCCCGGCAGCGTCGCCGGCTCGGTCGCCGAGGAACTGCACCGTGTCCGCGACGATGCTCACCGCCTGCCGCTTCTGCCCGTCCCTCGTCTCCCACTCCCGCCACTCCAGGCGGCCGTCGACAGCGACCGGGCGGCCCTTCGTCAGGTAGCGGGCGCAGTTCTCGCCCATCGACCCCCACACGGTGACGTCGAAGTAGTTGGGCTTGTCCACCCACTGGCCAGCCTCGTCCTTGCGGCTCGTGTTCACCGCGACCCGCAGGCTGCACACCGACGTGCCGGACGGCAGCGCCCGCAGCTCAGGATCGCGGGTCAGGTTGCCGGTCAACACGACCCGGTTGATGTTCACCTCGTCGTCTCCTCGCTCGTCCTTCGCACCATCATCAGCGCGTGCCTGGCCGCCCACTCGCGGGTGCGCCGCGACGCCCGCTCGATCGGCACCAGCACGTTCACCCGATCCGCCAACGCCCGGCCGCCGATCCAGTGCATCAGCCGAGCCGACGTACGACGGCCGCTGCGCGCCAGCACGATCACGTCGATCACCGGCATCCCGTCCAGGCACCTCGGCGGATCCAGCAGCACCTCCCGCAGCAGACGCGGATCCGCGCGCAACCTCCGCCGCACCTCCGCCACCTCGACCCGCCGCCGGTTCGCGACCGACAGCGACCTCATCCGCAGCTCGTAGCGACGACCGGCCGCGCTCACGCCGCCTCCCTCGCGAGCAGCTGGCGCGGGTCGAACCGGCGCAGCCCCAGCCGGCGTCCGCCGCCGGAGGCGACCCGCTCGAGCGCCGGAAGCCCGGCCGGCTCCACGCCGCGGTAGGTGATCTGCCGCCTCACGTCGGCGACGAACGCCAGCCACTTCTCCCGCACCTGCGCCTCCGCCGTCCGGTCCTCGTCCAGGTCCCGGAACTCCGCATCGCCGACCGCCTCGATGAACTGGGCGACGAGCGGGTGCCGGCCCCGACGCAGCCGGGCGATCCGCTGACGCTCCGGACGGCACCTGCACGGCCACGTCGTGTTCGCCTCCCAGTCCACCACCAGCCCGCCGCCGTCGCACTCGCCGTACGGGCAGCTGTCGGGCATCTCCGGCGCCCCCTCTGGCACCGGCGCACGCCCCACCAGTGCGGCCTTCACCGCCCACCAGTCCGGCACGTCCAACGCCAGATCGGCGAGCTTGCCGCGCACCTGGCCGGCCGACGGCGGCCACTCACGGCCGTCCCGCGACCAGGCGTCCGCCGCCGCCACCGCATGCTCCAGCCGCACATCGGAGAGCTGCTCGGCGTACGTCGCCACGACCTGGGGGTCGCGCAGCCGATCAGCCGCCTGCGGCCACCATCGCATCATCCGCGCGACCAGCTCCGTCGCGTCCGCCGTCGTCATGCGGCCACCCTCCCTTCCACCGTGATCGTCTCGCCGGCGCGCAGCAGCGCCGCCCGCTCCCGCATCTCCGCGATCGCGTCGCTCACCGACACGCCACGGCCAGCGCCGGGCCGGGCCGACAACCTCGCCACCGCCGGGTCCGCGTCCGGCGCACGCTCAAGGAAGGTGCGGTAGGTGCGCACCAGGTCCTTGATCGGCTTGTGCTGCCCGTTCCCGGCCAGGGCCCAATGCTCCAGCTCCCGGGCCACCCCGACGTGATCGCGGCGGGGGAACGCGATGAGCGCGAGCCCGACGCCCCGCGGGGTCGGCACGTTCCCGCCGCGCACCTCGTGGATGCCGGTGAGGATCGCCAGGACCGGGTCGAGCCGGTCGGCGATCTCGGCCGGGAGCTCGCGCGGCGGAGTGAGCTGATCGACCCGGCCGGCCGGCCGCGGCGCCAGCCCGGACGCGCGCCTCGGAGAGCCTGCGACAGCAGGCTCTCTACGGGACGGGACGGGACGGGACGGGACGGGAGGTCTGGATTCCGCGTTTTCGTGTTGCGGACTCCCGTTGGATTCCGCGCGGAATCCGTCCGGACTCCGCCGGGACTCCCTGCGCCTGCGCTGCGACTTCCGCTCGGAATCCCTCCGGCGCTTGTCCGCGAGATACGCCGACGACGGGTTGTGATCCAGGAAGTCGTGCACCACATAGGCGTCCTCGTCCAGCGGCCCGATCTGGACCGCGAACCCCTTGCCGTCATCGAGCGTCAGGACCTCGCCCGCCGGCAGCTCGTCGAACAACCTGAGCCTCACCAGCGTGTCGAGCGCCCTCCTCGCCGCCGCTCTCGGCAGATGCGCGAGCCGGTCAGCAAGCCACTCTGGATCAACCAGCCCGTCGGACTCGTGCCGGCACGCCGCCGTGATCGCCGCCGCATGCAGCCCGACCGCGTAGCCCGACAGACGCCAGGCCCGCTTGACCTTCGGGTGGTCGTCGTAGCGGTCGTCCAGCTTCGCCCAGGTCATCGCCCCTCCCAGCGCGAACAGACGCGCACAACCGCAAGCCCGAGGTCGGTGAGCCACACGCGCGCGTCGAACGCGTCCTCGCGCACCCTCACCAGCCTGATCCTGGCGGAGAGCCACTCGATCCACTCGTCGAGTGTCACGCCGCCTCACCCCCCGTCGGCGGGGTCCGAGGCGGCATCTCCTCGACCAGCCGCTCCGCCAGCCGCTGCGCCCTGCGCAGCACCGTCGACTCCGGCTCGTGTTGCTCCCCGGTCAGCCGATGCAGCATCGACAACGGGTCGACCTCGTGCACGAGCACCATGTGCGCCAGCTCCCGCCAGCAGCCGTGATGGACCAGATGCGGCAGCAGATCCAGCTCGCCGCGGTCGAACGCCTCGTGCTCCTCCCGGGTGAGCGGCACGACGCAGTCGGGGTCGCCGCAGCCGCCGCGGCTCTGCGGCCACAGGTGCGCCGGGTCGCACGGGCCCCGGCCGGACACGATCGACGGCATCCCGTCCACCTTGGCCCGTTGCGCCAGCGACGCGACCAGGCCCGTGGTGGTGTGTCGCAGCGTGGACCGGCGCGGCCGCCGCCCCTCGGCGGCGTCACGCTCGCGCCGCTGCTTGGACACGGGCGCCAGGCTGGTCACCTTGGCGCCCGACTCGACCAGTCGCAGGTTGCGCTCGCGGCGCCTGCGCGCCGCCGTCTCCGCCGACCGCTGCTGCCAGGCCCGGATCGCGTCCGGGTCACGTCTCAACGTCATGCGGCCTCCAGTCGTGGCGGCGTCCACTGCGGCTGGCCGCCGCCGTTCTCGGCCAGGTCGCGGGCGCGCGACCAGGCGATGAACTCGTGACCATCCCGCCGGTTGGCTTGCATCCGCCACCCGGCCTGCCGGGCCGCCTCCACCAACCCCTCGGCCACATCACGCCGATAGCGCAGCGCCGCGACATGCTCGTCGCCGCGCGCGAGATCGGCCGCCAGGGTGGCCGGCTGGCCGTCGGCGCGCAGCTGGGTGATCTTGCCCGCCAGCGCACGCCGGTAGGCGCGCTCCGCCTCCGCATACCCAGCGAACGCGTCCCGGGTCGCCTGCTCGGCCGCCTGCTGGGCCGCGTCGAGCCGACGGTGCGCCGCCAGCGCCTGCCCGAACGTGAACGGCGCGTCGCTCACGCTCCCACCACCTCCTTCGCCCGAGCCGCCTCAGCCTGAGCCAGGGCTCTGCGGGCGGCGCGACGGGTCGACTCGACCCGGCCGCGCACATCCGAGAGCGTCCGGTAGGTGGCGACGACCGCCTCGAACGCGTCCGCGCCGGCGCAGCCGTCCATCGCCTCGAACCTGCCGTCGGGGCCGACGCACACGACCATCGTCCCGTCCGGCGCCGGCTCCCCGACCGCCACCTCGGCGGCCGCGTAGGCGGCCACCTGCAGATGCGCCTCGGGGTAGCCGGTGCCGGACCTGTTGGTCTTCAAGTCGAGGATCAGGTCGCGGCCCCTGACACGGGCGCGCAGATCCGCCCGGCCGGCGTAGCCGAGCCTGGGGTGGCAGACGATCCGCTCGGCCCAGACCAGCTCCGGGTCGTACTCGACCAGGAACCTGGCCAAGCCCTGGACGTAGCCGCGCTGGTCGGCAGGGAAGTCGGCCATGTTGGGCGGCTGCCCCTCGGTCATCCACCGCTCCAGCACCGTGTGCACGTCCAGGCCGCGGCCGGCGGCCTCGTCGCGGGCGGCGTCGGCGCCGAGGCCGAGCGCCCGCACCCGGTGCACCGCCTCCTCAGGGTCGACGTCGGCCAGCTCCCCCATCCGCTCCGCCCGGACCGCGCCGGCCGCCCCGCAGGCCTCGGCCCACCGGATCAGCGCCGGCTTGGCCAGCACGCTCAAGACTGAGGTGACCGACACCAGCCGTTCCCGCCGGCCGTCGCCGTCGCGCCGCAGGTAGTAGCCGCGGAACCTCGGCCGCTCGACGAACTCCAGCACGCCGATGCCCGGCAGCTCGCGCGCGACCTCTATCGCCGTGACGCCGCTCACGCCGCGACCCTCCTGCCGTTGTTGTTGGCGCGCGCGGAGGCGACCGTCCCTGCCAGGCTCTCGGCGATCTCGCGAGCCGCGACCGCCGGGGTCGTCGCGAACGCCCTCGTCACCGACGAGGTGTCCGTCGCGCCGGAGGCCGTCAGCGCCATGAGGATCCGCCTCTTGTCAGCCAGCCGAAGCTCGCACGCCTCCCTCGCGATCGCCGCGCACTTGGCGACGTCCTCTTCGGACAGCCGCTCCGGCGTGCCGTTCGCCGGCACGTCGTCCTCAGGCGCCGCGACCTCGGCAGCTACCGCGTCCGGGTCCCCGACCGAACCCTCGGCGTCGCCGTGATCGAACGGCTCGCCGAACGCCTCGATCCCGTACGCCCTCAGCCAGTCGGCGTACCGCCTGCGGAGGAATGCCTCGTTCGCGTCGGACAAATAGAACCGGCCCTTCCTGTTCCTCGCCAGCCGGTTCGGGCCCCTGCCTTCCTCCATGATCGTCTGCGGGATCGCATACAGCGACACGCCGACGCCGAAGTGGACGGCCGCGCGCTTGAGCGCGTCGGACACGAGCGCCTTGCCCTGCCCCTCGCCGACGTCGCGGCGGGTCGTGCCGAACACGGTCAGGTGGCACCACATGTGGGTCCTGCCGATCGGCTCGTACTCGGCGGTCCAGGCGTCGCCGACGACGAGGTTCAGCCGCTCGATCACGAGACGCGCGTCGATGTAGCCGACGATCAGCCCGCGCGACCCCATCTCGCTCTGCACCTTCCACTTGACGGCGGCGGGCGTGAACGGACGGCGCAGCAGCATGCGCGCCTCCGCGAAGTTGTCGACAGGCAGACGAGCCTCAATCATCTCGTCCGCCCTCGCAGTGGCAGCCATCACGAAGTCTCCCTCAAGGTCGTGGACTTGTCGGCCATCTCGGCCAGCACCTCGCCGAGCACACGGTGAAGCGACTCGGCCTCCTCGCGCGAGAGCCACCTCGACTGCGTCGTGTGCGAGTACATCTCGGACCGGCTCAGCAGGACCCACTGGACCCCGCCCCTGTCCGGACGGAACACCGTGATCGAGCACAGCCCGTTGTCGACCTCGATCTCGCGTCGGGCGACGAGGCTCCACTCGCGCGACGACTCCCGGTTGGTCGCGACCGCCATCAGCCGGCCCTCCCGCGACGGCGGGGGAACACGACCGGCGGCTCCCTGCCGAGCACCGGCCAGTCCTCGAACTCGCCCAACTCGACCTCGGCGCGGCGCTCGTACCGGTCGCGCAGCTCCACCAGCGCACGCTCCCGGCGACGCTCACGCCACTCCACGACGCTCGTCCAGACCACGAAGACCGCCACCGTGAGCACCGTGATCCACACGGCGATCGCGCCCAGCGCCAGCCCGAACAGCAGCAGGTCGACGATCGCGTTCATCTGCTCAGCAGGCATCGGCCGCCCCCTCCCCGCCGGTGGCGTCGAGCAGCCCCCGCAGCAGCCGGGTCTTGCTCCTGCCCAGCTCGTGCGCGAGCGACCTCGACCGCAGCGTCTCCACCGGCACATGGCGCTGCAGCACGACCAGATCGCGGGCGGCGAGCATCCACCTGATCGGGTCACGCTCCCCGTCGAGCCGGTCGAGGATCGGCCGCAGCCGACGCGCCACCTCCGCCGCCCTCAGCGACACCCGGCCCCTCACCGGCCACAGCTCGGCGGCCATCCGCTCGGCGTTGCCGGCGACCTCACGCTCGCGCTGGCCCTCGCGGCCGTTGTACTCGACCGCCTGCCAGATCGTGTCCTCCAACGCCTCCAGCGGCCCATAGGCCGGGTGGCTCCTGTCGATGAGCGGGTCGGCGTCCAGCGTCGCCCGCAGCGCTCTGCACCACTCAATCGCCGAATCCGGCTCCGGCGTCGTCAGGTGCGCGAGCACATCCGCCTGGGCGAGGTTCAGGGCGCGCGCGTCCATCGTCGGCTCGAGCACCTCGCGGTGAATCCGTCTCGTGGTGACAGCCATCACGAGTCCCCCAGCAGCCTTGAGGCGGCGACGATGTCGCCGCGCCTGAGCGCCGCGTTGAGGTTGAGCAGCCGGCCCGAACGGTCGTCGGCGACCTCGTCGGCGATCGCCTGCGCGCACCGGCGCTTCCGATCGCGCAGCACCACGGTGTCCGGCGACAGCTCGCCGGCGCAGCCGGGACAGACGGACAGGCCGATGCCCGTGATCGCGTCTGGTTCCCAGATCTCGAGCGGCTCGTACGGGCCGTCCTCGTCCTCCTCGGGCGGCTGGTCGTAGGCGCGCGAGACGTTGACCAGCAGCAGATCGGTGTCGCAGTCGTCGTGTGGGCAGACGACCTCGACCTGGTAGCCGCCGTTGCGGACCTCGCGCGTGAGAGCCGAGATCGCGTCGCGCGTCTCGTCGGCGATCGCCTGCGCGCACCGGCCCTTGCGGTCGCGCAGCACGACCGTGTCCGGCGCGAGGTCGCCGTAGCAGCCGCCGCACTCCGCCACTTCCGGGCAGTTCTCGTCGTCCTTGACCACCCGGATCAGCTCCCGGGGATCCCCGGGGTAGCCGACGAACGGGTAGCCGCCGTTGTAGTCGTCGGCGAGGATCAGGTCGCCGTCGAGATCCCACCCGCACTGCGGGCAGGCGACGGGCACCTGATACTCGCCCTTCTTGACCGCGTCGGCGAGCGCCTGCTCGGCGGTCATCTGCGATGCTTGGGCTGGCATGGGAGCCCTACCTCCTGTGCTCAGAGGCCGTGGCGGCTCCCATCCGCCGCGGCCTCGCTTGTTGACGTGGGCGGCCACGTCAGGCCGCTCTCCGCAGCTCCTGCGGCTCAGGCCAGAGATCCTCGACCGTCCGGCCAAGCACCCGAGCGAGCGCGACCTTGCGATCGTCCGGCGGCGTGCGGGTGTCGTGGACGTACTGGCTGAGCGTCACCTCGTGCCAGCCCAGCGAGGCGGCGACCTCGCGCTGCGTCATGCCAGACGCGAGGATCGCCAGCTTCAGCTGGGTTGGCTTCCTACGGGATGCCATGTGAAGAAGTTACCAGAGCCGCTAAGAACTTTGCAACCGCGTTGTGATCGCGCCCACGGGGACGGACGCTTGCTGGCCGTGCCAGGACTCGACCCCGCCGCCCTCGCCGCACGCGTGCGCGCCGCGATGGCCTACGGCAACCTCACCCGCGCCGAGGCGGCCAGGGCAATGCACATCAGCCCCGGCACGCTGGACCGCATCACCGGCAAGCGGGCAGACTCCCCGCGCCGACCTACCGCCGAGGAGCTGAAGCGGCTCGCCGAGGCGTGCGGGATGCCGTTCGCCTGGTTCTGGGCCGACCTCGACCGGCTCGACGAGATCGCCCCGCCGGATAGAGCGCCAGCGCTCTACCGCGCCGGCGCCGAGGCCGCCGACCGCGCCGCCCGTGATGAGGAAGCACTCCGCCTCGCCGCCGGCGTCGACCCCGCCCAGGCCACCCGGCCCCGCACCCGCCGCCGCAGCCGCTAGACCACGAGCCTCAGATGCGGCCGAGTCGGCGGCGGCTCCCCAAGCCCATCCGCCGCCCGCCGCCGCTTCGTCGCCGACTGGCGCAGCACCTGGGCCAACCGGCCGAAGTAGCCCGGCTCATCTATCTCCTCCGCCACATGCTCCTCTACCTGCGCGATGAGGCGCAGCCCCGCGATCGCGCGCGCCCGCGTATCCGGCACCCTCCACCTCTCCGACCCTGAGACGTTGGCGTCTCCATTCTCTCCATCCGCGATGAGCGGCTGGGCGACAACTTGGCGCACCGGCAATCACAACGCCGCCGATAGCGGACCCGACACGTCCGGCGCCATCGCCCCTCCCGGCCAACCACACAACCAGGCGGAGCATCGGGAGGATGCCGGGCATGCACACCACCACCGTCCGGTTCGCCGAAGACACCTGGCGGCAGCTCAAGCAGGCAGCCGAACGCGAGGGCATCCCGGCCGCCCAGTACATCCGCGAGGCCACCATCGGCCGCCTCGCTGTCGGCGCCCATCGGGCCGAGCTCGACGCGCTCGAAGCGCGTGTCGCGGTGCTCGAGCGGCTTGCGCGCGTGCGCCACGAGCGGCGATAGGGTCGGCCCAGCGCGAGTCAGCGTGCCCCTGCGCGCTGGCGCGATCGTCCCCGGGGGCGTCTTGGCGCGTCAACGCTCGTATAGCGCTTGACTATCTCGATATGGTCTGTCACTATCTCCCCTGCAAGGGAGCAACGACCAGGAGGAGCCAGGAATGCCCGCCACCATTACCACCATCAAGATCAACGGCATCGCCACCGAGGTCCCCGCCGGCGCCGTCGCCTTCAAGTACGCCGACCCTGTCGAGGACGCCCGCTGGATCTATGACGAGGACGAGGCGCAGTGCATCGCCTCGGAGGATCCCAGCCTGATCGTGTGGGTCGACGACCAGGGCGCGTAGCGGTCGGGCCGCCCGCGAGCGCCCGTCATCACGGCGGGCGCTGGCGAGCGGCAGACCGCCGCAGAGCAACCGACCGAAGGGAGCAACCCAATGACCACGACCGTCGACCGCTCCGCGCTCATCGACGCGATCCGCGCCGCCGCCGAAGCCGCCACCGACGACTGGACCCACGTCGCCGTCTGCGCGAATGACGTGCACCTGCGCGCCGCGCGCCGTTGGCGGGCCACCTGCGACGGGTGCGACGAGCCGATCGCGGACGGCAACGTCGGGCTCAGCACCTGGTGCGACGGGCCGCCCAACTACGCCTGCCACCACGGCGGCTACAACCACCAGCATGGCTGCGGCGCGTGGAACTCGCCGACCGAGGTCGAGATCGACCTGGACGAGGAGCTGCCCGCCGAGGTCGAGGTCGACCCCGATGGCCTGCCATGGTGGGCCGAGGAGCACGCCGCCGAGCTGGTCGAGCGCGTCGTGAGGATGCTCGACCGGCAGTGCGCCGACGAGCAGCAGGACGAGGCGGAGCGCGTCGAGCAGCGGCTGCGCAACCAGATCCGGGTGGCGCGCGCCGCGCTCACCGCGAACGCCGAGGTGGACGGGGACCCGATCGCCGCCTACCTCGCCGCCAAGAGGCGGCGCGACGAGGCGCTCGACGAGGACGCCCGCACGGCGGCCCAGGACGAGATGGACGAGGCGGCGTCGCTGCTGGCGCTCTGCGACGTCGCGGTCGACCCCGACGGGATGGAGGAAGGCGGCATCTACGTCGACCCCAACACCGGCAAGCTCGCCGCGTGGGACTGGGACCCGCGGTCGATCAGCCCCGAGACGGGCGCGTACAGCGACTTTATCGAGGTCGGCGAGGACGAGAGGGGGCAGGCGTGACCGCCACGACCAACCGCGGACTCCACTACCAGGTCCGGGACCTGCTGTTCGTCCGCGCCGCCGCGTTCGCCGACCTGGTCGGCGGCCCCGACCTGCGGCTCGAGCTCGAACGCCAGGTTGACCAGGCGCTGCCGCGGATCGTCGGGCAGCTCACCGGCGACGACGAGCACACCGCCGCCGGAACGCTCCGCGACCTGGTGATCCTCGAGCACGGCGAGACCGGGGAGATCCCGGACGACTGGTGGCGCACCCCGCTGGGCCGCGTCGCCGCCCGCGTCGGGGAACACGACGACGCCGAAGCCGTCACCCCGAGCGTCGCCGCCCGCATGCTCGGGGTCGCGGCGCCGACCGTCTACCAGTGGCGGCGGGAAGGCAAGCTGGAGCGCCACCCGGACGGCGGGGTGACCAAGGCGTCGGTGATGGCCCGGCTGGCCGAGATGAGGTGACCATGGCCATCGCCTACCGCCGTCACCGGTTCCGCGTCTACCCGACGCCCCGGCAGGAACGTCTGCTGACCGCGTGGTCGCGGGTCTGTACCGAGGTGTGGAACGCGGCGCTCGAGCAGCGCCAGCGGCTCCACCGCGACTACGCCGCGGTCGAGACCGGCGACGGCACATGGCGGCTCAGGTGGGACCGGTCGCCGGGCGGGGTCATCCTCGACTCCGGCCGCTCAGGCCCCGGCGTCTGGGCGAGGGGCATGGCGCGCGGCGACCGTGTCCTCGATCACCGGGGAGAGCCGGTCCAGGGGCAGGTGAGGCAGCTCCAGGAGGCCCGGGCCGAGCTGCCTTGGCTGGCCGCCGTGCCCGCAAATGTCACCAACGCGGTGCTGTACCGGCTCGACAGGGCCTACCAGGACGCGTGGCGGCGGCTGCGCGCCGGCCGCCCCGCCGGGTTCCCGCGCTTCAGGCGGCACCGGCGGGTCGCGGTCGCGTTCCCGTCGATCGGCGCCACCCATCGGTTGATCTCCTCCCCGCCAGGGTCGCGGATCATGTGGCTGGCGATCGGTGGCGCCCGCGGCGGTGAGCCGATCGGCCGGCTGCGCTGCCGCACCCACATCCCGCTCGACGGCCACGAGCTGGGCGAGCTCACCGTGTGGGAGAGAAACGGCCGCTGGTGGGGGTCGATCGTGCTGCGCGTCCCGCAGGTCACCCCGCCCGGCTGGCCCGACCCCGACCGGCCGCGCGTCGTCGGGCTCAACCGGGGGGTCGTGCATCTGCTCACCACCGACCAGGGCGTGCACGTCCCGCCGATCCAGCTGCCCGAGGGGGAGCTGCGCCGGCTCAAGCACCTTGAGCGCAAGGCCGCCCGCCAGCACCGCACCAACAACGCCGGCCTCACCGACAGGCGCGGCCGGATGCTGCCCGGCCGCAGACGCGTGTTCTCCAGGCGGGAGATGGCGACCCGCCAGCAGATCGCGCGGCTGCGGGAGCGGCACGCGAACATCCGCCGTGAGCAGCTGTCGCTGCTGGTGAACAGGCTGCTCGACGAGCACGACATCATCTGCATCGAGCATCTCAACATCCAAGGGCTGCTCCGCAGGCGCAGGGAGGACGACGAGATGCCGGTCGAGCGGATGAGAGACTTGCGCCGGCGGATCGCCGAGCAGGCGTGGGGCGAGATGGCAACGATGCTCCGCTACCGGGCCGCCGACCGCGGCAAGCTGCTCATCGAGGTCGACCCGCGCGACATCTCCAGCACCTGCCCGAGATGCGGCGCCATCACCGACCCCGGGTTCTCCCGCGTGTTCCGCTGCGGCCGCTGCGGCCACACCGAGGACGTGGACGTGGTCGCCGCCCGCAACGTTCGTGCCCGCGGCGAAGCGCTCCTCGAGGCCGAGCGGGCCAGGGCACGCGCGAGGTCCCGGGTTGCCGCCAGGCGGGTTGCGGCCAAGACGTGACCCGCGCTAGGATGAGCGCACACGGCCTGCGTGTGGGCCGCGTGGAGGGCCAGCCGATGGGCGGCCCCGTGAAGCGAAACGTCTGTCGCGGCGAGACCGCTCGCGGCGGCCGCCGAGGCACGACGGTCGACGAGGCACGACGACATCCAGGCTGCGGCGGTCGTGTTCCCCCGCTCGCGACCAATACCTGCGGCGGACGCGGCACGACGTGGACGTGCGTGACCCGCAAGGTCGACGGCGGTCTCGCTGCGACGGAAGGGACACGACGCCAGGCACGTATGCCCCGAACCGGATGCGGTGGCGCGGCGACAGGCGAGACACGACAGTTCGATCGTCTCGCCGCCGGGCGGTCTCGCAGCGATAGACGAGACACGACATCCAGGGAGTGGCTCTTCGAGTAGTCTCGCGGCGGCAGACCAGACACGACGGCTGTCCTCGGGGAGGGTGGCGCGCGGCCGCGACCCGAGTAGTCTCGCGGCGGCAGACCAGACACGACGTTGGCAGCTCGGTCGGCGGACGAGCTACCCGGCGAGCATCCGTTCCCCGACCAGGCCGAGCACAACCCCGAGCAGGCTGGTGGTCGAGGCCAGCAGCGTCGGGAGTATCCAGGCGCGGCGTTTGCGGCGGCGTTCGGCGTCGGCGTCGAGGGCGTCGCGGGTGTCGAGCCGCTGCTCGACCGCGTCGAGCCGGGCGTCGAGCGCGCCGACCTGGCCGCGCATCTCGCGCTTGAACGAGGCGATCTCTCTCGCGGTGGCGACCCCGACGAGCTGGTCGCCGAGGCGGCGGACGTCGGCCCGGGTTTCGTCGACCCGCTGGGCGATCGCGTCGAGCTTGGCGGCGGTGGCTCTGTCGCGTTCGGCGAGCAGGTCGCGGATCGTGATCTCTTCCGGGCTCATCCCCCTGGTCCCCGTCCGGCTAGTACTTGATGAGCAGCAGGGCGGACTGCCATGGCTGCATGTTGTTGTGCGGCTGGCCGCCGCCGGCCGACTGGATGCTGATCCCGGTCCTAGCGCTGTGCGTTGACTGCCCCTGGTAGACGGCGTTGCCCTGATTGCCCCCTGGCGTATAGCTCGGCGGCGCCACGAACGCGTCCACCAGGCCATGCGGGATGCCGTGCGAGTGCCCCGGGTCGGTGACGCCATGCCCGTGCGCGGGCATCTGGCCGGTCGTGAGCGTGACCATCTCGGCCCCGTCCTTGGTCCCAACCGGCCGCGCCGACGTGGCCCCGATCAGCACCCGGTTCGGGTCGGGCAACCCGAACGTGGTGGACCCGTCGCCGACGCCCCAGGTGGTGCCGATCGCGGCGAACAGGGCGGCGTAGGTGGAGCGCGAGACGGTCTTGCCGGCCCTGTCGCAAGCCAGCCAGCCGTCCGGAACCGTCCCCGACGCCGACCATCTCAGGTCCCCCGGCGACCAGGCCGACGGCACCCACGCCCCCCCGACGTCGAAGAACAGCGTCGCCACGTCGGTCGCATAGTAGAGCCGGCCCTCGACGCCGGCCCTGGGCCGGGACGCGAGCGGCCCAACCCCGTAGGTGGCCACGAGCCCGTCCAGCTGGCCAGCCAGCCTCCCCACATCCGAGGGCACGTCGGCGGAGTCCCCGCCGGACGGGTAGTGGAGCGCCAGCCGCCTCGTCGTGTTCGCCATCGGGTCAGCCTCCCAGCAGCTCGTCGTAGTCCCTGACCGACGCCTTCACGTCGTCATAATCCGAGTAGGTGTCGAGCACCTCGTCGTAGTCGTGCTCGTCGGTGATCAACACGTCGTAGAGCAGCCCGGCCGGGATCCGGGCGAGCACGAGCGCCCTGATCTCCGCCTCCCGCCCCTGCCACTCCGCCGCCAGCCGGGACCTGCGGATCACCACCCGGCCGTGGCCGGGGGCGTCGACCCCGGCGCCGAGGTCGGGGTCGTACCGTTCCCGCAGGTACACGCTCCCGGGGAGCCGGTCGGTGAAGGTGAGCGCGAAGTCGATGATCGCGCCAGGCCTGCCGCGGTGGTAGCCCTCCCGGGCCCGGATCGCCGCCCGCCGCTCGCTGTCGGTCATCCCCGGCTGGAGCCGGACCCCGGCGAACTGGGCCAGGAACGGCAGGCAGTCGATCTCGCTGCCGGCGCCGGGCGCCCGGTCGACGTCCATGACCGCCGACCATCCGGGCCGCCCCTGCTCGTCCTCGTGCACGAGGTCGGCGACCGCCTGCCACATCCGGCCGACCGCCTCGCACATGTGCGCCAGCGCCCACCCATGCTCGCGGTCGGCCCATGCGAACGGGTGCAGGGCGTCGTAGAGCTCGGCGCCGACCGTGCCCAGCCTGGGGCGGCCGTCGGCCGCGGCGCCGTCCTCGAAGATGAGGGTGAGCAGGACCTGACCGGACATCGCCTACCGGGCCTCCGGTGTCATCGGACCCTCACCTCGGGGGGGACGATGACCCGCAGCCGCTCCCGCCACGGGATCGGACTCGCCGTCTGGCCGAACACGAACGTGTAGCCGAACGTCGCGTTGTAGGAGAGCCTGTACCTCTCGGCTACCAGCCTGAACGGGTTCTCGCGCCCCAGCGACCTGTACATCTCGTAGCTCTCGAACTGGAGCCCGAAGCCCGGCCCGCCGGTGTCGCCGAAGTAGCCGCCGTACTTGGCCATCGCCTTCGCGATCGCCTTCTCCCAGCCCGGCGCGGTGGTCGCGTCGATCTCCTCCTCGGTCATCTGCAACCAGAAGCGGGCGCCCATCGGCGGCCACACCCGGGTCGGATCC
>ERZ777003.1067-NODE-1067-length-45552-cov-6.907862_pt1 | contig 45552 bp, 39 predicted proteins | sample MGYA00374956_ERZ777003 | MGnify/ENA primary metagenome ERZ777003 (study PRJEB29302, sample SAMN06268252) | bioreactor metagenome | isolation source: Joint BioEnergy Institute, California, USA | place: USA:Joint BioEnergy Institute, California, USA | collected... | reverse complement strand
CGGGCGCGGATGAACAGATCTCTGCCGCCGGTCTCAAAGACAACCTAGTACTGTCCGCTGCCGGCATAGATGGAATCGTAATGGCCGTGCTCGCTGATGGTAATGACCGGGTTGTCCCACCGGGTCTGCACCGAGCCGCGAGCGGGCAGGCCGGTGAAAGGCGCCGGGAACTCCGGCAGGGGATATTCCCTCTCCTCGGCCAGCGGCAGAATCGATCCGCCTAGGGTAATCCAGTCGGGGACCGAGACGCCGGCCTCGGCCTCAGCCTGGGAATCGGCTCGCACGAGGACGTTTCCGTGGATGTTCGCGCCTCCCTCGAGCTTGATGGCTTCCGCCCTCCGCGAGTTGGTCCCGGCCGCGCCATAAGCCTGAGCGCCGCCGACCAGGTGAACGGCGGGATGGTTGGCCCCGTCCCCGGCGACTGCAAACACGGCCGCATCCAGCTTGACCTCCCGGTACGCCGGTAGTTGGACGGGGGGCGTCTCGTCGAGGGAGTCGTCGCTTGGCTGCTCCGGCTGCGGCAACTCCCGTGGCCTCGCGACCTTGGCCCTCAGCGACCGGGACTGGCCGGCGACCATGCCGGTGACGATGATGTAGTCGTTCTCCGCGTCATACTCAACGGCAAAAGTGGCAGGAAACCTGTCCGACCCCAGCAGCGCCCAGTCTCCAAACAACTGCTCCAGCAGCGCTACGTACTCCGGATTGTCCAGATCGTCCAGCGCTGCCAGCCCTTCGGTTTTCAGCCGGTACGCCACGTAGTTGACCCCGGATTCGGCGGCGATGAACGCCGTCGTCGTATCCGACTCCTGCATGGTGAAAAGGGCGCCGGTCGGGATCAGGCGCGTGGCGGCGCCAAGGGATCCGACTGCAAACAACCCAGCCACCATGATCCACAGGAGCACGCTTCCCGCTTCATTGCCCGTCGCCCGCCTAGTCATCCGCGGCGTACCCCCCTACCAAAGCCAGCATCTCAAAGACAAACGGATTCTCCAACTCCTCAGCGGGAAAAGGCTCCGCCTCGGCTCCCGCCTCTTTCCGCAGCAGCCACACGCGCACCCGGTACAACTGGTCGCCCGTGTTTTCGTCCTCCTTGTACAGGAGGCAGCGGAACGCGTAGTAATATCGCGAATCGCGGATACGCTCGAGATACCTAAACTCCGTTTCCGGCGGCAACCCATCGGACCATGGCAGGCATTCTCCGGGCGCAGCCTCCTTGTTGGCCCGGAAGATCCCCCATACCGTGTCCGCGGCGCTGTTGGCCGCCAGTGACTGCAGTTCATACCGCACGGTCGTCCTGACCGGCGCCGTCAGGCGCGTGACCAACCAAACGCTGGCGGCGGTCATGATCCCGAGGGCAATGATGGACACGAGGATCTCGATAAGGGTAAATCCTTGCTCGCCACCGGCGCGACAACCTTTCCAAGGCGCAGGCTCGCCTCCCCATGGGTCCCACAGTCGAGGGCACAACGTCCACCGCCGCCTCACAGCCGGCCCTCCTAGTCGCACCAGTCCATCATCTGCTGCCACATGTCCTCCCACCCGTTGCTGGGCAGCGTCATGTTCCGGGCCTGCCCCTCGGTAGTCCGGACGATGGGGTTCTTGAACCCTTGCACCTTATGCCCGATGGCGATGCGAAACGTGTACCGATCCTCCCGCCGTTTGCAGACGTCAAACGAATCCACGTTGGTCAGCAACCATTTGTTCTCAACCACATGGCCCTCATCGGCCACGTATCGCTGGTTGATGGCGCCGCCTCTGTCCTCGGGATCGAGCACATACTCGACCCAACGGCTCTGCTCGAAATCGTCAAAGTCGGGGTACTCGATCCGGAAGACCTTTTTCCCGTTCTCATCGCGGAAGGACAGCCGCTTGGCCGCCAAGTAGCCGCCGTAGGCGTTCGTTCCCTCGGCCATCTCCCGCAGGAGCACCAGCACCTGCTTGCGGCTGCTGTACTCCGAGAAGATGCGGCGCAGGGCACCGGCGGACGTCGTGACAAGGGACATGGCGATGTACACGAGGACGCTGAACAGCACCATGCCCAGCATGAGCTCAACAAGGGTGAACCCACCCTCCCGGCCGCCGCCGGCCGGGCGCCCCATGGCGTTCGCGCCCGTGCGCCGCTTGGTCGAAACCATGACTAATAGCGCCATCCCAGCTTGACGCTGAGCAGCTGCTGCGCGGCCTTGCCCGGTAGACCGCTGAGACCGCCCGGACGCTCCGGGTGCTGGTAGCGGGAGTAAATTTCGAGCAAGGCGTTGTCTCCGAGGTTCAGCTGCAATCCGGCGCCGGCGCTGTAGACCACCAGCGGGTCATCGGACAGCGGCAGCGCGTACTCCGCTCCTCCGTCGATCCATGGCCGCACGGCCCATGAGCGCTCGCTCCCGGCAAGGTAGTACCGCACGGCGGCGCCGATGGACCAAGCACCGCTGTAAGCGCCGGTGGACGCATAGAGCCGGCTGATGACGCCCACGTTCCCCTCTTCCCGCTCCAGCTGCACTTCCGCGGCCGGATGCCGCACGGTCATCATGTCCACGCTGATGGCAAGCTGGCTGCGCTCCCACGCAGGCAGCCCCAGGACCGGGCTGCCCAACTCACGGGTCATGGCCCGGGTCGCCTCGATGGCCGACCCTGCCCCCAGCGCCGGGGTCGCTTCGCCCGTTACCGCCGAGCCCGTGGTGCCAGAGATCGCACGCGCCTCGGTCGCGGTCCCCAAGCCCGAGCTCCCGTCTTGGGTCCGGCCGGTTGTGGTGAACGATGGATCCGCGTTCACAATATGGGGCACGAGGATAATGATGGTCTCCGTCTGCACGTTGGTGACGGTTCGGCGGCCAAAGAGCACCCCCAAGAGGGGCAGCTGGTTCAAGTACGGGATGCCGGTCATCCGCTCCCGTTCTTCTTCCTCGATGAGGCCGCCGATGATCAGCGGCCGCCCGTCGTATACCCGCACCGTGCTCGTGGCCTCCCGGGTGCGGAACGTCGGGAACCGGGCGTCGGGATCCACCACGCTGCTGATCTCGGTACGAATCTCAAGGGTCACCGAGCCGTCGGCCGCGATGATCGGTGCGATCGTAAGCCCGATACCGGCGTCGGCGTAATCCACGGTTTGATAGATGCGCCCTTCGGGGTCGGTAAACTCGGTTACAATAGGCACGCGCTCGCCGATGAGGATGCGGGCCTGTTCGCCGTCGATGGCCGAGATCTTGGGACTCGCCAGCACTTGCGAGTACCCCTTTTCCTGCAAGAAACGCAGCGTCGCGTCCAGCTGGTCCAGGTTCATGCTCAGGTAGAAAACGTGGGGCGAGCCGCTGCCGTCCACGCCCACCTGGTTTTCCCACTCGACACCAAAGTTTCGGAGGGCCTCCACCTCGACATCAAGAATGCGGGCCTCCACCAGAACCTGGGGTCTGGGCGTGTCCAGGGACGATAGGAAGGCGGCCACATCTTTGAGCTGCGTTTCCGAGCCCTGCACGATGAGGCTCCGCGTCGTCTTCTCCACTTCGGCCCGGACGCCGGGCAAAAACGCCTCCACCAGTTCCATTGCCCGCTCCGTGTCCACGTGGTCCAGCCGGTGCACCGCGATCCGGTCCGCCGGCGGTGCTGTACTGCCCTTGACGTGCAGCACGCGGTCGACTAGCTGGTAGTTGAGCCCGGCAGCGCCCGCCACCAGCCGCAGCGCTTCCACCGGCTCCATGCCTTCCAGCCAGGCCGTGATCTCCTGATTGAGCGGCCCTTCAATAATCAGGTTCCATCCCGCGCGCTCCGCCAAGGCTTGGAGAACCGCAGTCACCGGCTGCTGGGTAAAGTTCAGCCGGGAAGCCGTAGCCTGGCCCGTGCGGCCGCCCAGCCCGGTGGGCGCGGTGGACACGATAAGGGTGTTACCGAACTGCTCCAGGTGCAGCCCACGCACGCCTGCGACGAGCTCCATGGCTTCGCGGGCGTCCATGTTGCGGGCGCTCATGCTGATCTCGCCCGACACGCCCTGATCAACGATGAGGTTGATACCTTCCGCCTCCGCCAAAAGCCGCAGCACCTCGTGGACCGGCGCCCGGTCAAACTGCACATCGACCGTCGCGGCGCCCGCGGGCACGCCGGAGGAAAACCCCAGCGCCAGGGCAATCCATGCGCAGGCCAACCTCCGGAACATCCCCCGGCCTGTCTTCATCAACATCATCTAGCATTACCCCCCGGCCGGCACGCGCACGAGCCTGCCGTGGACGGTTTCCACCAGCACGCCGTCAGCCGCCACCGATCGCACCTTCAAAACTCCGACGGTATCTCCAGCCCGTACGATGTAGCTGGCGCCGTCGACTTCCAAAATGCCGACGTACTCCTCACCCTGGCGCAGGACGCCCCGCACGGCCAGCGACGGCATATCGAGCCGGGCGACGAGATCCTCGATCTGGCGCAAAGCCGCGGGCGATGCCGACACGACCACCAGCCGTGAGATCTCGTCGGCCCACACCTGGCCGCTCCCCGCCAGCACTCGCACCGCGTCGAGAATTTGGGACGGTTGGATATAAGAGAGCTGGAAGATGCGGCGCTCATCCACTTGCAGCGCAGCGGAACCGGCCGCTTCCCCGTCGGTCGCCCGCGACGGCGCCGTGATGATCAGATCCGTCCCGTCGATTTCATAGGTGAGGCCCGCTCGCCGAGCCACAAGCCCGATGGCGCTGTCCACAGGCTCCCGGTCCAGCACCACCGTCATCCGGCCGCTGATCTCACCTTGTATGACCAAGTTGTACCCGCCCAACCGGGCCAGGGAGCGCAAAATCTCGACGATCGGGGTTTCAACGTACTCTTGGTCAACGAAAGGCCGTACGTCCCGCTCCTGCACAATCTCCGCTGCCCGCGCCAGGTCTTCCGGGGTGCCCCGCATCACGATGGCTCGCTGGCTCACGTCCGCCTGCACCTGAAGGTTGGGCAGCAGCAGCCGCAGGATCGGCAGCAGCGTTTCCGGCTGCGCATACCGCAGCTGGATGATCTGCGACTCGACCCGGTCAAAGCGGGCCTGGAGGCTCTCCTCCGGGCCAACCACCAGGGTGTTCCCTATGCGGCGATAACTGTAGCCGCCGGTCCGGATGACCATCTCGAGCGCTTCGTCTACCGTCATGCCCTGCAGGCGGAAGCTGACCTGGTTTTGCACCGCCGCGTCGACGATGACGTTGTAGCCTCCCAACTCGCTTAGCACCCGCAGGACGTCGGCGAGCCGCGCCCCGTCGAATTCCATGTCGACCACATGTTGTCCCGCCGTCTGGGCCGCGGCCACGCCCGCGCATGCCAGCACCAACGGCAGGATGAGCACCACTAGGACCCGTCGCATCGATGATCCCTCCTGGATCCAACACCCATCGTCCCGGATAACCGCCCCGCGCCCGGGACCCTACAAGGCCACGGGAGCCTTTCCGACCTGCAGCTTGTAGGGACGGCCGGAGATCGTGATCACGACGCCGTCGTCCTCCACGGTCACGACCTCGACCACGCCAACGCGGCTCCCGGGCCGTACCAGCCGTGATTCGCCATCGTAGACCACCAGGGCCACCGTGGCGCCGTCCCGCTGGCGAGCTATGCCGGCCAACCGCAACTCGGGCAGCCCCATTCCCGCGGCTCGCCCTTCGTACCATAGCAGCGCGCCTGGCGTAAATGGGAAACCGCTGACAACCACGCCTCGCGCGGCGGTTTCGGCCCGCGCCCATGCCGCCTGAGGGTCCCAAACAGGCTTGCCCGCCGGCCGCTCCCGCATGACGGCCATGGACAGGGTCAAGTCCACGGCGACGCGGCCGGGCTGCCCGTCCAAGCGGACGCTCAGCCGCTCCAGGGCGCTGGCCGGCAGCGCAGCGTCCAGTGCAGCGATGAAGGCCAGCGCTTCCTGCCAGAAGCCCGAGAAGGCGGCGCGCGTTTGCAGCTGCCCGCTGCTTCCCGACCAGCGGGGTTCGGAGTAATCCACGCCGTGGGCGGAGCCGCCCGTCACAGCCGCGAGCTCGCGCAGTTTTTCCATGGCCACCGGCAGGTCGGCGGCCCCGGGGAGCGCCCGGTAGCGCTCGTCCAGCTCCCGCAACAGCTGGCCGTGCCGGACCTGTTCCTGCTCCAGCTCCGCCATGAGGCGCTGCGTGCTCGCGATCCGCAACGCGTCGCGTTCGGCCTGCTCACGGGCAACGGTCTGCCGGTTGAGCAGCGGCACGTTGACCGCCAGGGCGCCGCCGAACAAGACCACGAAGTAGGCGACGAGCAGAAACGTGAGCAGTCGCCGCCGCCTCCCTGCCTCGCCCGCCGCCGGCTGCTCCGCCCCGGCGCGCAGAAACTGCTTCAGGCGTTCCTGCAGGCTCCCTTTCGGCCCCGCGCGCCGGGGCAGCGGCCGCTGTCGTGGAGCAGGCGTCGACGCTGGCTGTCTGCCCAACATCACCGCTGCGTCCCCCCTGCCCGCCACTGAATCCGCACTTCAAACCGGCGAAGGCTGCTTTCCTCTCCGGCGACATGCCGCAGTTGCGCGAGAGCCGCCTGCTCCACGCCGCTCAGCTGGCCGATGCGCTCAAAGAAGCTTGAAATCTCGGCCGGATCGACGCCTACCCCGCCGATGAGCCAGTCGCCGCCCCGGCTGTACTCGATGAAGTCCAACAGGATGCCGTCCGTGACCGCGGCCGACAGCGCGGCCAAGAAGGACAGCAACGCGGGTGTCTGTCCCTGGCCGGCCACGGAAGGAAGCCCGTCCATCTCGCGAACGAGCGCCTGGTTTTCCCGCCGCTCGTCCCGGATTTGGCGTTCCAGAACATCGACCCGCAACACCTGTGCCCGCTGTTCAAGCACTTGCTGTTCGTAAATGCCCGTGCTCATGTAGTTCAGCACGGATCCCGAGACAGCGAACACGGTAAGCGCGACGGCACAAATCGTCCCCACCCGCAGCCAATTGACTGCGGTCCTGCTGCGGTTCCGCAAGTTGGGCGGTACCAGGTTAAACCCGATCACAGCGTCGTCAAACCCCTGGCGCCCATGCCGCATGCGAGGGCGTACACGGGCGAATCCTCTCCAAAAACATGGGCGTCGCCCGGACCCACGATAGGATCCGCCGGAACAACGGGCAAGCCGATTCTCCGCTCGAGTCCCCGGATGAACTGCTGATCCCGGCCGAGCTCACCGGACACCACCACGCCGTCCACAACTTCGGAAACCTGCGCCGCCCGGCGCCGGACGCGGTGAAAATCCAGCGTGCGCTCAACGGCCAGGGCAAGTTCCTCAAAGCTCTTTACGGCCAGCGGGTCATCGTCGAAGACGGCCGCATCCCCGGAGAGACGCCGGGCCTGCCGGATGAGAGCCTTGAGCTCCACGTTCACCTGGCGCGCCACCCGGAACTCTTGGGACTCGAGGATTAACAGGTACGCACCACCGGTATCTGCATGCAAGTAACAGACGCCGCCCTCCCGCGGGCACACCCAGGGCAGGCAAAACGGGCCCATCTCCAGGATCTCCGGGTAAATTCCGGCGGCGTAGAGCGGATCAAGAAAGCTCCTCACCACCCGCCGGGGAGCGGACAGGGTCAGGATGCGCCGCCGCCCCTTCTGCTGATCGCCGGGCAATGGAACGTAGTCAAAGGCCAGCTCCTCTCCCGTGCCAAAACGGGTTACGTTGGCGAGTTCAAAGCGGATCGCGTGCTCCAGGTCCCGTTGGGGCATGACGGGCAACTCCAGTTCGCGCACGTCCATGTGGTGGCAGGCGACGCTGATGCACAGGTTCACCCGGCCCGCTCGCGTGCGCTCCAAGGCCTGAAGAAAAGCTTGAAGATAGGCGTCCGCGTTCGTTACCACCCCGGCGGCGTCAACGGCACCGCCATGGTCGATCGTCACGTACGCCTCTACAGCCGGCCCGCGACGGGTACGACGGAGCACGACGGCCCGGATGACCTCGCCGTTAATTTCGATTCCGACAGCCCGGCGCGCCACTGCCTCGCCTCCCGACTACCCGACTACTGGATGGCCTCAATGATCTGGAACATCGGCAGAAACACCGACGTCACCACGATCGCCACGACGATGGCGAGCAGCACCATGATGATGGGCTCCAGCAACGAGCTCAGCACCTTGACGGCCCGCTCGACTTCCTGTTCGTAGAACGAGGCGATCTGGTTCAGCACCTGGTCCAGGGAGCCGGTTTCCTCCCCGACCCCGATCATCTCAACTAGCATCGGGGGAAAACTCTTGGACTCCTTCAAAGGTTCCGCCAAACCTTTGCCCTGGCGCATCTGGTCCCGGGCGTAGGCGATGTCGGCGGCGACCACACGGTTGCCGACGACCCGCTGGCAGCTCGACATGGCCTCGTCCATACCGATGCCGCTGGAAAACAGAAGACTCAAGGTGTGGGCGAAACGAGCGAAAACGACACGACTTACGAGCGCGCCCACCGCCGGCAGGCGCAGGATAGCTCCGTCGGCCATCATGCGGCCCGCCTCCGTCCTGAGCCAGCGGGGAATGGCCCAGGCGGCCAGCGCCAGCAACGGCACGATGATCAGGAAATACCGGGCAAGGACGTCCCGGACGCCCAGCACGATGCGGGTGATCAAGGGCAGTTCGGCGCCAAGCTCCGCGAACAGCTCGGCGAAGATGGGGAGAACGACAAACAGAATGACGCCCGTGGCCGCCACGGCAAACGAAAAGACAACGGTGGGGTAGGCCAGCGCCTGCGTAATGTCCCCGCGCATTTTCGCTTCACGTTCGTAAAAGAGCGCAAGCCGCTCCAGAACGGCAGGCAGGTTGCCCGACTTCTCGCCCACTTCGAGCATGTCCACGAACATGCGCGGGAAGATGTGCTTCGCGCGGCCGAATGCGCTGCTCAAGGGGTCACCGCTGGACACTCGCCGGATGATGCGATCCATCGCCTGCCGCACGTACGGCTGCCGCTGCTGGGCCGCGAGGATGCGCAGGGCACCCACGACGCTCAGGCCGGTAGAGAGCATAATTCCCAGCTGACGGCAAAAGACGGCCATGTCCTTGGGCTTAAGCTGGCGGGGCCGGCTCGTGGACAGCGAAAAGAAGGGAACGGAATCGCGCGCCGGCGACAGCGAGGTAACGAACACGCCCTGGATGCGCAGGCGCCAGGCAATCTTGTCGAGATCCTGGCCCTCTTCGACCTCGATGGTGCCCCGCACGGGCCTGCCATCGCGATCCCAGCCTTGGTACCGGTAGAGCTCAGCCACGGGGGCACCTCTTTCCTGCGCCCAGGCTCCGCGGAACTGCCGCGGTCTCGAGCGTCAATGGGCGTACTCCTTCCGGACTTCCTCGTCAATGACGCCGGCCAGCGCCAGCTCCTCAAGCGCCCTCTCCATCGTCTGCATGCCGTAGCGAGCGCCGGTTTCCATCGCTGCCGGGATCTGGAATGTCCTGGCATCCCGGATGAGGTTGCGAATGGCGGGGGTCGCCACCATGATCTCGCAGGCGGCAACGACGCCTCCGTCCCGCCGGGGCACCAGCTGCTGCCAGATAACCGCCTGCAGTGCATCCGCCAGTTGCACCCGCACTTGCTGCTGCTGGTGCGCCGGGAAGGAGTCCACGATGCGGTCAACGGTGTTCGCGCAGCCGCGGGTGTGCAGCGTGGAGAGCACCAGGTGCCCGGTCTCGGCCGCACGCAACGCCGTCGCCATCGTCTCCGTGTCCCGCATCTCACCCACCAAAATCACGTCGGGGTCTTCGCGCAGCGCGGCGCGCAGGCTCGCGGCGAAACTCACCGTGTCGCTGCCGACTTCCCGCTGGTTGATGATGCTCTTGTGGTGCCGGTGCAAGTACTCGATGGGATCCTCGATCGTGATGATGACCGCGGCCCGTCGACGGTTGATATGGTCCACCATAGCCGCCAGCGTGGTCGACTTCCCGGAACCCGTCGGCCCAGTGATGAGCACCAGGCCGTGCCGCAAGTCGCACAGCTCGAGCAGGATGGGCGGCAAGCCCAGTTGCTCCCACGGCGGCACCTGCGCCGGGATGACCCGCAGGCAGATGGCCGGCGAACCCCGCTGGCGGAAGGCGCTAACGCGAAAACGCCCAATCCCGGGCAATCCGATGGAGAAGTCCACATCGCCGGTTTCTTTGTAACGGCGGTGCTGATCGTCGTTGAGCAACGATCCGATGACGTCTTCGAGAGCGGCCACGGACAGCGGCTCATAACCCTCGACGGGTGCGAGATTCCCCTTGACACGCATCATCGGCGGGGCCGCCACCGTCAGGTGAAGATCCGAAGCGCCCCGGGCCACGGCTTTCCGCAACAATTCCTGAAGGAAATTCACCGGGTTTCGCTCTCCCCGTTGCCGTGGGGTACCTCGTCCGCCTGGTCCCAGGCGATCTCCGGTCCGTCTCCGTGATCATCGACGGTATAGATCGACCTCAGCACTTCATCCACGGTGGATTCGCCCGCCAGCACCAACCTGACGCCGCTCTCCCTCAGGGACACCATCCCTGCGGCACGCGCCGCAGTCAGGATGCGATCCTCGTCGGCGCCGTCCCGGATGAGCCGCCGCACGTCGCGGTTGACGAGCAGCGCCTCCTCGAGCACAGTTCGGCCCGCGTACCCGGTCCCGCCGCACCTGTGGCACCCGACAGCGCGGTAGATGGTGAGTTCCGGCCCCACGGGCCCGAGGAACTCCAGTTCAAACTCGTTCAACGTCTCTACGGGTTGCCGGCAGGCGCGGCACAGCCTCCGGACAAGCCGTTGCGCGACGATGCCGACCAGCGTGCCGGACAACATGAAAGGCTCGATGCCCATATCCAGCAGGCGGGTGACGGCCCCGGCGGCGCTGTTGGTATGCAAGGTGCTTAGGACCAAGTGGCCCGTCAGAGCGGCGCGAACGGCCAGTTCGGCCGTTTCGGCGTCCCGCATCTCGCCCACCATGACAATGTCCGGGTCTTGCCGCAGGATAGCCCGCAGGGCGCTGGCAAAGGTAACGCCGCCCCGGGGATTGAGCGCGACCTGCACGAGGCCGGGAATGCGCATTTCCACCGGGTCTTCCACGGTGATGATGTTGACGTCCGGTGCGTTAAGAGCCTGGAGGAACGAGTACAGTGTCGTAGTCTTGCCGCTTCCGGTCGGACCGGTCACCAGGATTAGGCCTTGCGGGTGGCGTAGCATGCTGCGGACCGCGTTCATGTTCTCCGGCTGAAACGGCATCCGATCAAGGCTGATGACGCCATGGGATCGGCTCAGCGCGCGCAGGACGACTTTCTCACCGTGAATCGTGGGTATGGTTGAGACGCGCACGTCGACCGGCTGGCCGTCGACCTTTACCCGCAGGCGGCCGTCCTGGGGCTTGCGTTGCATGGTGATATCCAAGTTGGCCATCACCTTGAGCCGGGACACCACGTCAGGAGCGAGCCGGCGGGAAAACTCCATCGAGTCCCGCAAGCGGCCGTCGACGCGGTAGCGGACCCGCACCCGGTCGTCCTCCGGCTGGATGTGGATATCCGACGCGCCCTCGCGGATGCCTTGCACAAGGATTGCGTTGACAAGGCGAATCGTGGGCGACTCCACAACGGGGTCTTCGTCGAGATCCTCTGCATTCGCGCCGTCCGAGCCGCCCTCAGGCCACTCCACCAACTGGTCCCAGTCGACGCCGCCGGCAAAGTGGCGTCCCAAGGCCCGCCGGATCTCGCCGATAGATGCTACGAGCGGGACGACGTCCCGCCCGGAAACCGCCCGGGCGTCGTCGTGAGCCAGGACGTTGCTGGGGTCGGCCATGGCCACAAGCAGCCGGTCACCGTCCAGGGCAACGGGAAACATATCGTAGCGCTCGAGCAGCTCGCGAGGGAAGAGCTCCAACACTTCGCGAGGCACCGCGACCTGGTCCAGGTGGACGCGGCTATACCCTGTCTGCCGGGCCAAGGCGTCGGCCAACTCGTGCTCGCTGACAAATCCCAGGTCCACCAGGATCTCACCCAGGCGCTTGTTGCTGCGCTGCTGGACCGCGATAGCCTGGCGCACCTGCTCCTCGCTGATGAGGCCTTGCTCCTGCAAAATTTCCGCGATCCGTTTGCGCTCTTTGCGCACCGCGGTGCCGCTCATGACGTCTCTCCCCGCCTACAGGACACTGACCGTTCCGGGACTAGGGCAACCGTTCTCTTCATTGGGGTCCGCGGGAACGCCCCCGACCCAGACGCAGACTCGCCCCTGCGAGAGAATCAGGTATCCCGTCGCATCCTTGTCCAGCACAGGCAAGGACGGCGCCAAGTTGTGCAGCAGCGCCCCTTGCAGCTCCTTGATGGCGAAAAACCTGTTGCCGTTTGGGTCTTGATCGAGGTCCTCGGCGGCGATGTACGCCCGGGGCCAAGTACCGTTGGCGGTCCGGTACAGATTAACGGCCATGCTCAACTCGTGCCACGCCGCCGTGGCCTCCATTCTCCGGGTGTGCTCCTGGTACTTCGCATACGCGGTCACACCCACCGAGGCAAGGATACCGATAACGGTCATTACCAAAATAAGTTCCAGGACGGTGAAACCGCTCTCGCGGGCTCTGCTCATCCGTCCGAACACCCCCAAGACTCTAGCGGCGCCCCCCGGCGCCGTTGGTCACATCACCGTTGCCGCTGACCCCAATCGGGTGCGGCGGCGGGCCACCCCACCCGCAGCCGCACCATGACTAGGCCATGAACGATGTTACGGAGTCGGACAGTCGGGCGAGTTAAACTGGGAAGCCTGACCGCCCATGTAGACGCAGGTGACATCGGTAAGCTGGCCGCCTACGTTGAGCGTCGCCACCAGAAATCCGGTTGCGATGTCGGCGGCCGGTGCCTCCGTCTCCTCATTCCACAGGTTCGTCCGCAGCGGCGTCGGCAGGTTTTCCAACGCCTCTTCGAGTGCCGCCTCAATTTCGTCGTTTGTCGTGGAGCCCCCGGCGGAGTTGCGCGGGAACGTGCCGTTCTCCACCTGGTACAAGTTAATGGCTACCTGCAGGTCCCGCCAGGCGGCGTCGGCCGCGGCCCTGTTAGCCCGATCCCGGAACGAGCTGTAGCCCGACACGCCGACACCGGCCAAAATGCCGACAACGGTAATCACGACCAGTAGCTCAACGATGGTGAAGCCCCGCTCGTCCCTGCCAACGCGCACCAGGCGCCGGCGGAAGAACTTCAGCATACTCTCTCCTCCTTGCGCTTTCCGGTAATGTTGTAATGATTGCGGCCTTTACGCCGCTCCAAGCCTGGTTTGCTCCCCCTCCCCCGTCCGCTCAACAGGTCCCGCCATCCCGGGCCTCCGCACCAACCAGCCGGGAGCCCCTCCGAAGCCGGCAATCACGACATGGCAAGCCCGGCGCGGCAACCGTGCGCAAGGCATCCCCCCTACCCGAACACCGTTCCAACACCTGCACGACCAGGCACGGAACCGGTTCGCGCGAAGAGTCTCGAAGTTGGAGTTGATCTTTGGAGCCGGACAAGTAATCGATAGGGCGTCTTGGGCACGCGTGGGACAAGAAACGCCCTCACGGGCAAGAGTGCGGCGAAGTTGGCCTCGGCCAGGACGCCCCCACGACCTCACCGGGACCGGAGATAGTTCTTTGGTTGTAGGACTTCCTTCCCCAACGCCCTCGGGTTAGTTCTATTATCACAGGCAGATTCCTGCCTGGCAAGGGAGGTTATCCCTCCATTCGAAGGGGTTGGGCGGGACAGATGTCCCTGGTACGAGGGGACAAAACGGCAAGAGCGCGGGTTGCCGGCAGAGATGGGCTAGGACTTGGGCCGTGGGCCATCTAGGACCGACGGCCCACGGCCTTGTGGAGGCGAAGGCCGACTGGAAGCGTCAGCGAAGCAATTCTCGCAACGCCTGCTCGTCCCAGCCGATGACGACCTGGCGCCCCCGCACGGTCACCGGCCTCCTCCAAAGACCGGGCTCGCGGGCGAGCAGCGCCACCCATTCGTCCTCGGACAGCTGCTGATCCGCAAGACCGAGCTGCTTGTAGCGGCGGCTGCGGGTCGAAACCAAGTCGTACACCCCGCCGGGCAACAAGCTCGCCAGCCGGCGGATCTCGTCCTCGGTCGGCAAGTTTACGAAGAACCGCCGTTCTTCGACGTCCGCCCCCAGTTCGCTCAGGAGCTGTCGCGCTTTGCGGCACGACGTGCAGCTCGGGTAGTGGTACAGCGTGACTTCCGCCACGGGATTCCCCTCCTCCGCGAGGCCCGGGTGCGGCGCACGACGGCAACCCCGCGCACCGCTCATCCCACGCCTCGAACCTCTATGTCGCCCGTTCCTTTCATGGCGGCCGTCCGCAACTCCTGCCAACCGCAAATGCGCGACGAGAGCGGAACCGCTTTCACGGTATTTGGTGTACAATATTCGTAGATAACCGCACGTTACTGATTCGGCTGCGCGGAAAGAGGAAACCGGCTTCACGCGTCTAATAAGCTGATGCTACGGCTATCGCGTCCTGGGGGAGGGGTGGGGTCCACATGACCGTGGACCGGACAGGGCGGAACATGCCCAGGGGCGACGGGGTTTCGTTGCCCGTGCTCCATGAAGCGTTCGCGGCGCTCGTCAACGTCGCCAAGCAGCTCCTGAAGCCCCTCGATCTCGCTTCGGTCCTCGATGAGATCCTGCTCCAGGTCGAATCCCTGTTTGGTTACGACATCTGTTGCGTGCTGCTCCCGTCCGAATGCGGGAAAGAGGTGTACATCGCGGCGCACCGGGGTTATAACCCCGACATCGTCGCCCACAGCCGGTTTCCCATCGGCGGCCCCCGGGGCATCGTGAGCCACGTGGCGGCCACCGGCCAGCCGTATTACGCGTCCGACGTCTCCAAAGACCCCTACTACCTCGAGGCCTCGCCCAACGTGCGGTCGGAGTTCACCGTTCCGCTCGTCCTGGACGGGCAGCTGGTGGGCATTCTCGACGTGGAGAGCCGGGAGCTCGATGCGTTCCCGCGGGAAGTGCAGCAGGTCCTGGAAGGGTTTGCCGCGCTGGCGGCCTTGGCCATCTTCCGCGCCCAGCGCCATGAGGAGCTGCAGCACCTCGCCCTCACCGACGGGCTCACGGGCCTGGCCAACAACCGGGCGTTCTGGGAAAACCTGCAGCGGGAGCTCGCCCGGGCGCAGCGCTTTTCGCATCCGCTGGCCCTCATGGTGCTCGAGATCGACAACTTCAAGCGCGTCAACGACGTCTACGGCCACCTGCGGGGCGACGAGGCGCTAAAGGCCGTGGCGCGGGTCATCACCGGCTCGTCCCGGGCGATGGACATCGGCGCCCGGGTCGGGGGCGATGAGTTCGCCCTCATCCTGCCGCAGACGACCAAAAACGACGCCACCGTCGTCGCACGGCGCCTTTGTACGCAGGTGCGGCAGCTCAAGTTTGAGGACGACGTGCGGCTCTCCATCAGCGTCGGCCTGGCCGCCTACCCCGAGGACGGCTCCAGCGCGAACGCCTTGTTTGCCGCGGCGGATTACGCGATGTACCAGATCAAGTACCAGGGCGGCGGCGGTTTCTGTATCGCCAAGACGCCTTCCTTGCGGGCCATCAGCTTTGACGCGCCCGCCGGCTCGCCCCTCAACCCCGCGCCTGCTCCCAAGCGCACCGTGGAGGCGTAATGCGCCCGGCGCCGGCTACGCCTGGGCGACCCGCCGGTAGCCGCGGCGGTGGTAGACGAGGGGGTCGGCGGCGGCGTCAAAGTCCATGGCCACGATCTCGCCTACAAAGATGACATGGTCGCCGCCGTCGTATTGGTGACGGGTGCGGCAGTCGATGCGGGCCCAGGCGTCGGCGAGGAGCGGCGCGCCCGTCTGGCCCACGGCGTAGGTGAGACCCCGGAACCGATCCGGATCCGGGCCGGCGAACCGGGCGGAAAGCTCTTCCTGTCCCGCCCGCAAGCAGTTGACGGCAAAGCCTTCGGCGGCCTCGAAGTGGGGCAGGCTCCCGGCCTTCTTGTAGAGGGTAAACATAACCAACGGCGGCTCCAGCGACAGCGGGTCAAAGGAGCTGGCCGTAAAGCCTTTTGGCTCCCCGTCCGTTCCCCGGCACGTGATGACCGCCACCGCCGCCGGCCAATTGGAAAACAGTTCCTTGAAGCGGCCCGGTTCGATGGACACGCTCCGTTCCTCCTTTGCGTGCAAGCCTGCTCCCTGGAACGGCGCCCCTTTGGCGTTTGCCCCGCCTTGTAGTGCCGGCCAAAGGCGTGGACGGGCCGAACGCGTCCTGGCGCCGCCCGCCGCCTTACAGCGTAATCACGTCAATCGGCCCGTTGGACGTACGAATGCGCAGCAGTGCGCTGCCGGCGCCGATCCGACCCTCCAGGCGTTCGCGCTCGCGGCCCGCGACCCGCTCCCGACCTTCCTCGGATACAACGAAGGGCACCTGCGAACGGATTTCACCGTTCATGGCGGTGAGATCGAGCACGACGTCGGGGTTGGGCAAGTAGGCCCGGACGGCGCCGTTGGTCGTGGTCAGATCATACGACGCGGCGGCCTCAAATCCCGCCCGCAGTTCGATGGCCCCGTTGGTCGTCTGTACGCGGCCGCTGCCGGCGAGCGTCCCGCCCGAGATGAGCACGACGCCGTTGGACGTTACCGCCGTCACCGACCCGTGCACGTCGGCGAGGTTGATGGTCCCGTTGGACGTGCGCGCCTGCAGCGTCCCGGTCATCCCCTGCACGGCGATGGGGCCGTTGGTCGTCCGCAGGAGCACGTCGCCGGACAAGCCCGCCGCCGAGATGTTGCCGTTGGCGTTGACGAGCTGCACCGAGCCCGTCCACCCGCGCGGCACCCGCACGTGAAACCCGACTTGGAAACCGGCCCACCCGATGAAGCTCGTGCGGGAGTCGGCAGCCGCCTCTACGCCGGAAGACCCTTGCGCAAAGTGCACCGCGTCGCCGCCGCCGAGCACGGTCCAGAGCACCCGGGCCAGCGCGGATGCTCGCGTCGTCGCCTCGATCTGCACATCGTGGCCATCCCATTCCTCATAGGTAATGGCCCCGTTGCGCCCGGCGATCGCCAGCTGCTGGCCGGGTTCCAATACAAAGCTGCGGGTCACCTGCCCCATGACGTCCCCATCGCCGCTCAAACCCGCTAGGAGCGTGACAACGCCAAGCACAATCAAGGCAATGCCCAAGATTCTTCCCGTTCGCTGCGATGCCGCAGCGCTGCTTGCGGTCAAGGCTATCCCTGCTTTCCGCTGGACGTTCCCGCGAGCCCGGGCCTAGTCAGCAATCGCCCGCCCGCCATGGAACATTATCCCGCATCGCGCCTTGACCGTCCACCGCTCCGCCGGCGTTTGGCGATGAGTTCTGACTATGGCAGTCAAATGCGCCGATTTATCGCGGTCGAGCGTATCGCATGCGCAGGGAGGGTCGTATGAAGCTGCGCTCGCAAGCCCGCAGCCAATCCGCTCCCGCCCAAGCCGCTGGCACGGGCCCTTTGCGCCGGCCCCGCGGCCCCGGATAGGTCCCGGTCCCGCCCGTCCCCCGGCCCGGGCTACGCCCGGCCGCCGCCCGCCTCGGCCGGTTTCCAGGGTCCCACCTGTCCCGGGGCCTGCTCGGCGGGCCCTCCGGCAACAAGCTCGGCCAGCGCCGCGGCGCACTTGGGGTCAAACTGGGTCCCCGCCCCCGCCAGCACGTACTCCCGCGCCTGTTCGTGCGTCCACGGCTCCCGGTAGGCCCGCCGGGACGTGAGGGCGTCGTAGACGTCGGCCACGGCCAAGATGCGGGCGAGCAGCGGGATCTCCTCCCCTTTTAGCCCGTCCGGGTAACCCGTGCCGTCCCAGCGCTCATGGTGGTGGCGGATGATGGCCAGCTCCTCCGGCATGAACCCAAGCCGGCTGCACATCTCATACCCCGTCACCGGGTGCTCTTCGATGATGCGCCGCTCCTGTTGGGTGAGCGGTCCGGGCTTGTTGAGGATGTGGTCGGGCACCCGCAGCTTGCCCACGTCGTGCACGAGACCCGCCTGGGCGAGCGCCCGCAATTGCTCCGCGGACAGCCCCATGGCTTCGCCGAGACGCAAGGCCATTACGGTGACGCGGTAGCTGTGGCCTGCCGTGTACGGGTCCCGCATTTCGGTCGCCAGCACCAGCGCCCGCACGCTGTCGGGCATGCCCCGTTCAAACCGGGCCAAAGCATCCGACCGGAACAGGGCCGACACCGACCGGGCCAGCGAATCCCCGTGGGCATACTGCCGCCACACGCCCCACGCCATGACGCCCGCGGCAAAAAGGAGCAAGAAGTGGTAAAGCCACCAGCTGGCGTGCCAAGGAAGCCCCCGCAGCATGATCCACAGGGAAACCGCGAGCCAGCCGCTCGCGAACACCGCCGCCAGCGCCACCGGGGCGCCCGTCTGCCGGTGCAGCCGGAAGTAGCTGGCTCCGCTGTAGAGGAAGAGCCCGATGGTGACCGCCGTGACCAACGTGTGCAGGGGACCCCCGGGGATCGGGAGCACATCCCACCACTCCGGGTGCAGCACGCTCCCGACGAGGACGAGCAGCAGGCACAGGGCCCAAGCCGGAACGAGCCAGCTGTAGCGGCGGGACAGCCACTGGACGCCCCGGGCGCCCGTCGACACCATGGAAACCGCCATCCAAAAGGCCGTGAGCAGTAGACTCAGCGGCGCCGTGACGGCGGGCATGGCGTTGGCTTCCAGCAGGTACCCCTGGGCGGACATGCCGTGCAGCGAAAACACGAACCCGAGCGACATAAAGGCCATGGACAAAAACATGACCTGCAGGTTGCGCTGGCGCTGCGCGACGACGCCGGCCACCGTGGCGGCGATGCCGGCGAGGATGGACGCGGTGGTGACGAGGTAGAAATGCTCACGCGGGGCATCAATGAACGCATCGAGCTCCGGGTGCTGGACCAGGTACTCGAACGCAAGCAGGGGGACCAGGGAGGTGATGACGGCGAGGGCAGCCAGGCGCAAGCTGTCGCGACGCACGATGTCCCCACGCTTTCCGGCGTTGTTACAGCCAGTTGCCTTCTTCTTCGCCGTTCACCAAGTTTTTCCTGCCCTTGGCACTAGGGCGCCAACTGTGGAAGCTCCAGGTCTACCTCGATGGAGACTCCTTCCCGGGCCAAGATGTCCAGGTACGTGGGCACGAGCACCCCGGCCGCCTGCAAGTACGCCGCCTGGGCGAGGGTGACCATGTAGGTGGCTTCAAGGCGGGCCTGTTCGGCCCGGGCGACCGCCGTTTCCGCCCGCAGCACGTCGCCTGCGGTGGCGGCGCCGGCGGCCCGCAGCTCATGGGCGACGGCAAGCCCCCGCCGGGCGGCCTCCACGCCCTGCGCGGCCCCGTCGAGCGCCTCCACGGCGGCCATAAGGCGGGCATGGGCGGCCAACACTTCCGTCCGCGCCGACTGCTCGAGCTGCTCCACCTGCAGGCCGGCCAACTGCGCCTGCAAGGCGGCCTGGGCCAGCTGCACCTGCCGCTGCCCGCCGTCCGCGAGGGGCCACTGCAACTCGACGCCGGCCATCCAGCTCGGCGTTTCGGAGCCAATGGCCTGCCCGTTGACAAACTGCCGCGACGTGAGCGCCTGGGCACTCAAGTAGCCGTGACGGTCAACGCTCACGTTGAGCTCGACGTCGGGCCAGCGATAACGGCCGACGAGCTGCAGGACGGGTTTCGCCTGCTCCTCCGCGACCGTTTGCGCCGCCCGGGCCCTCTCCAGGTTGCGCCGCGCTTGCACGACGTCTCCGCGCTCGGGTGCAAGCTCAAGCGCCTCCTCAAGGCCGGGCCAGACGGGCGGGATCCGGGTTTCCACCACTTCCAGCTCGGTTTCCACGGGATACCCCAGGCTCTGGCTAAGGGCCATCCGGGCCGCCGTTAGCTCACCTCGCGCCCGCACCAGCTCCGCCTGGGCCGCGTAACGTTCGGCCTCGGCCTGCAGCCGGTCAATCTCGGTGGCCGTGCCGGCCGCGACCTGGGCGGCGCGTTCTTCCGCCCTCCACTGCGCCTCCTGGTAGGCCGCCTCCGCCACCCGCAGGGCGGCTTGCGCCCGGAGAACGCTGTAGTAAGCGTCGAGGCTTTGCACGATGGCGCCGCCGATGGCGGATTCCAGGTCGTCCCGGGCCTGATCGCCCTCGAGCGACGCCAAGAGTTCAAAGGCTTGCTGCAGCGGCGAGCGCCACAGGGGCACCCGCGCCGAAAGCGTCACCCGGTAGCCCGAGCCGTCGACCATGCGCTGCCGCTGGGGCAGCTGGCCGTTTTCGATGCGGGAGAGGAAGTCCAGGATAATCTCAAGCACCCTGCCCCAGTCGCCCTCGTCCCACGCCCGGCGCAGCCCGTCCATGTCGATGTCCGGCTCCGTAACTTCCTGGCCAAAGCCAAAGGGCATGGCGCTCAACGAAACCGTCGGCCGCAGCGCGACGCGGGTCTCTTGGGCCCGGGCCTGGCCGAGCCAAAACTGCAGCTGCGCCGCCCGCACGCCCAAGTGGTGCGCGAAAGCCCGCTCCACGACCCGGACCGCGTCAAAGACGAGCTCCGTGTCGCCCCCGGGCCCGGGCGCGGCGCCGGGCTGGACGCCGGCAGCCGTTGCAAGTCCGGCCGCGAGCTCATTGCCGCCGCCGGCAGGTTCGACGACGGGCCCGTCGGACGCGCCGGCCCGCGCCGCAACAGGCGCCATGAGCGGCGCAGCGAGCGCGCCTGCGAGCGCGACCGCAAGGACCAGGCGCAGTGCGGCGCGCCCCGGCCGCTGCCTTCGGCTCCCGCCCAAGATGCGGGCCGGCGCGGTCATCATCGATCCGTCAACTCCCGGGCGATGGCCTGGAAGAAGTCGGCCCGGGCCACGTTGTAGTCAAAGACGGCGTGGATGACGGCGCTGCGGGCCTCCGTGAGCCCGGTCTGGGCCTGGAGCACCTCCAGGTCCGTCGCCATCCGCGCCTCATACAGCGCCTGCACGACGCGCCAGTTTTCCTCCATCTCGAGGAGCCGCTGCTCCGCCACGGCGATGCGGCGGTGCTTGTCCTGGAGGTTGTTGTACGCCCGCTGGATGTCGAGGGCGATGCCTTGCTCGGCCTGCTCGAGCTGGCGCCGGGCCTGCCCGAGCCGGATGGCCGCCTGCACCCGCGTGAGTTCCGGCGTGTAGTCGTTGGTGGCAAGCTCGAGCTCCTTCTCGGCCACCTCGACGCCGAGCCGCACCTGCGCGAGCTCCAGGCGGTTGGCCAGCCCCTCCTGCAGCGCCTCTTCCAGCGTGATGGCGACCGTATCGTGGGTCACTACCGTCTCATCAAGCTCCACGGCGACGCCGGGCCCAAGCCCTACCGTCTGCCGGAACCGCTCCATCACGAGAGCCAGGTTGTCCGCGAGCTGCGCCCGGTCGGCCTCCGTTTGCATAACTTGCGTCTGCGCCCGCAGCACGTCGACACGGGTCGCAACGCCCGTGCGCTGCCGGCTTTCCGCCACCGCCAGCTGCCGGCGGGCCGCCTCCAGTGCGTCGTCCATGACGGCCAGCAGGTTGCGCAGGCGCAGCACGTCGTAGTAGGCGCTCTCCACGGCAAAGGCTACCCGCTGCTCGGCCAAGGCCAGGCTGCGCTCGGCCAGGGCAAGCCCCGCTTCCGCCTGCAGCAAAAGCGTCGGCGACGGACTGACGAGGCCCATGGCTTGGGCCTGGGCAAGCCCCACCCGGGCCGCCTCCACGTCGTGCCGGGCCAGGGCCAGCTCCGCGTTGTTGGCCAGGGCGAGCTCTACCGCTTGCTCTAGGTCAAGCCGCACCACCGCCCCGCTTGGCCCCTCCGCACCCGGCCCGTTGGCACCTTGCGCCTGCACGGCGGCCGCTCCCACGACCCCGAGCGCCAGCATTGCCCCGAGCATCATGACCCCAAGATTGCGCAGGCCCTTCATCCCCTTACCTCCCCCATATCCAGTGCCCCGCCGGCCTTGCCGCCCCGGGGCTCTCCGCGCTCGTCGCCCTCGCTCCCTTTGCGGGAGAACACCCGGGCCAGCCAGCGGCCCGCGTCGTCCGCGAGGCTGTAGGCGACGGGCACAAAGCCCAGCGTCAGCAAGGTGGACACCGACAAACCGCCGATGATAACGACGGCGATGGGCGCCTGCAGCTCCGCCCCTTCGCCCCGCCCTAACGCCAGCGGGATCATGCCCAGCACCGTCGTGAGCGTCGTCATGGCCACCGGGCGAAGGCGCGTCGGGCACCCGGTCACAAGCGCCGAAAGCCTGTCCATCCCCGAACGGCGCAGCTGGTTGACGTAATCGATCATGACGATGCCGTTGTTGACCGCGATCCCCGCCAGCATGATGACGCCCAAAAGCGCCGGCACGCTCAAAGGCCGCCCGGAGGCCGCCAGAGCCCAGATGACGCCGATAAAGCCAAGGGGCACGGTCACCATGATCACCAGCGGGTACATGAGGGACTCAAACTGGGCGGCCATGATCATGTAGATCAATGCGACGGCGAGGATAAGGGCGAAGTTGAGGCCCCCGAACGCCTCCTCCATCTCCGCCGTGTCGCCGCCAAACGCCCACGTCACATGGCTCGGCAACCCCATGGCGGCCACCGCCGCGTTGATGTCTCCGGTCACGCTGTCCAAGTCCCGCCCGCTCAAGTGCGCGTACACAAACACAACCCGCGACTGATCTTCCCGGTCGATGGAAACCGGCGCCGTCCCTTCGACGAGCCGGGCCACCTCATGCAGCGGGATGTTGAAACCAAGCGGCGTGGGGACGAGCAGGCGCTCCAGGGACGCCCTCTCCGCCCGCCACTCCCGGGCGAGCTGCACCCGGACGTCGATCTCCGTTCCCTGCCCCCCGGGCCGGTACCTGGTCGCCACCGTCCCGTCCACCGCCGTGCGCAACGCCGAAGCGATCTGCGCGACCGTGAGCCCGTAGCGGGCCGCCCGCTCCCGGTCCACCAGTACTTGCAGCTCGGGGCGCCCCGCCCGGGTGGACACCTCGATGTCCCGCGTCCCGGGCACCTCCTGTACCCGGGCCGCCACCGCCTCGGCGATGTCCCGCAGTTCGTCCGGATCGTCGCCCATGATCTTAAGCACGATCTGCGCCCCGCCGCCTTCGCCGGAACCGGTATAAGGGTTCTGCATGGCGACCCGCACCTCGGCCTCGGGGAAACGCGCGCCGAATTCGCTGACGATGGCGACGATGTCCTCCGTGCTCCGCCGCCGGGCGGACTTCTCGACGAGACCGATGTGCATGACGCCGGTTTCGTTGCCGCTGCCGTCGCGGCTGCCCACCGACGAAAAGACGGTTTCCACCTCCGGCAGCGTGGCGGCGAACTCCTCGATCTGCCGCACAACGGCGTCGGTTTCCTCACGCACCGTCCCGTAGGGCATGCGGACCCGCACCGCGATCTCGCCGGTGTCGGTCACGGGCAGGAACTCCTGCCCAAGGAGCGGGTACAGCACGCCCGCCGACAAGAGAAGCACCAGGATGACCGCGACGGCCACCCACCGGCGGCCGAGAATCCAGCGTAAGTACGCCTCGTAGCCGTCCTTGACGCGGTCAAACAGCCCCTTGCGCCGGGACGGCGAGGCGCCGCCCGGGATGAGATCGTCGTTGATCTCCGGGACCTTCATGCGCACTTTGGCCGCGACCATGGGCACAAAGCTGACCGCCACCACAAGCGACATGAGGAGCGCGAAGGCGACGGCATACGACAAATCCCGGAACAGCTCCGCCGCGATGCCGCCCACAAAGACGATGGGCAGAAACACGGCAACCGTCGTCAGCGTGGACGCCCCGAGGGCGAGGCCGACCTCGTTGGCGCCGTCGATGGCCGCCTGCTCGGGCCCTTTGCCCATCTGCCGGTGGCGGACAATGTTCTCCAAGGACACGATGGCGTTGTCCACCAGCATGCCGACGCCGAGGGCAATGCCGCCCAACGAGAACATGTTCAGCGAGACATCCATCATGTAAAGAAGGAAAAGGGCCGCCATGCCGGCCACCGGGATGGCGCTTCCGATGATAAACGTCGGACCCCACGCCCGCAGAAACAGCCAGAGCACCGCCATGGCGATCACCGCGCCCTGTACGGCGTTTTCCAGCACCGAACGGATCGACAGGCGGATGAACTGCGCCTCGTCCCAGACGACCTGGAGGGTCAAGTCGGCAAACTCCGCGCGCAGCCGCTCAAGCTCATCCAAGATCCTGTTGGACACGACGACGGTGTTGGCCTGGGCTTCCCGCTGGATCGTGACGGCGACGCTGGGCTGGCCGTTGAGGCGGGACGTCATCAGCTGCTCGCCGAAGCCGTCCGCCACCTGCGCGACGTCGCCGACCCGCACGACGCCGGCCGGTCCCGCGTAGATGACCGTGTTCCGGATCTCGTCAAGATGAGCAAACTCGCCCACGGTCCGGACGTTGAGCTCGCGCCCTTGCGCGGTCACCCGGCCGACGGGCAGGTTCAAGTTGCCTGCCGCCAGCGCCTGGCGCACCGTGTCGATGGACAGCCCCCACGCGTCGAGCCGCGACTGGTCGACCTCCACCCGGATCTGCCGCTCCATGCCGCCCATAACGTTGACCTGGGCGACGCCTTCGATGCGCTCCAGGCGATTTTTAATGTTGTCTTCCACAAACTGCCGCAGCGCCGCGAGGTCATCCAGCCCGCCCACGTTGAACTGGAACATCGCTTGCATGGACGGGTCAAAGCGAAACACTTGCGGCTGGCCGACCCCGTCGGGGAGGAAGTCGCGAATGAGGTCGAGCCGCTCCCGCATTTCCAGCGCGGCAAAGTCCATGTCCGTGCCCCAGTTGAACTGCACGATGACCTGGGACGATCCTGGGGACGACGTGGACCGGATGCGGCGCACGTTGGTCACCGTGGCCATCGCTTCCTCGATGGGCCGGGTAACCAGGGCCTCGACTTCCTGCGGACCGACGTTTTCGTAGCTCGTGAGCACGACCGCGGCCGGGAAGTTGAGGTCGGGAAGCAGCGCGAGGGGCATGCGCGTCACGGCGACGCCGCCCAGGACGAGCATGGCGACGATGATCATCAGGCTGGCGACCGGGCGCCGGACCGATAGGGCGGGGATCGACACGTTACCGCTCCTCCTGAGTCACCCGCACGCGGGCCCCGTCCCGCAAGAGCATGCCGGGCTCGGGCACGGCCACGCGGGCGCCGGGCGCAAGACCTGCCGTAACGGCCACCCGGTCTCCCGCCTCAAGGCCAAGGGTGACGGGTGTCTCCCGGAGGACGAGGTCCTGGCCGCGCTCCTCGATGACGTAGACGACGGTGCGCCCGCTGCGGGTAAAGACCGCTGCCCGCGGCGCCACGGGGGCGACGACGCGCTCCACCTCCGCCTCCACCCGGGCGACCATGCCGGGCTTGAGGCGATGGTCGGGGTTGTCCACCGCGAAGCGCACCGGGAACGCCCGGCTCGTGCGGTCGGCCACGGGCGACACGGCCAACACGGTGCCCACCAGCTCTTCGCCGCCGAGGGCGTCCACCCGCACCCGCACGGCCTGCCCCACTGCAAGGCCGTTGACCTCCCGCTCGCTGAAACCGGCTTCGATGACGACGCGGTCGATGTCCACCAGCGCCGCGACCGGCGATCCCGTCCCCACCAGGCTACCCACGGCCGGCGGCCGGCTAGCGAGCAGCCCCGTGAAAGGCGCCCGGACCGTCGCGTCGGCCAGCTGCTGCTCGGCCAGTTGCACGGCCACCCGGGCCTGATCCACCTGGGCCTGGGCCATTTGGACGTCTTCCTTGGTGGCGCCCCGCTCGATCATGATGAGCCGCTGCTGGACGGACTCAAGCTGCAGCCGGGCCACCTCGTGCTCGGTGCGGGCGTTTTCGATGGCGTCCTCCGCGATGATGCCCTGCTGGTACAGAACCTCATACCGAGCCAGCGTCTCGCTGATGCGGTCAAAGGAAGCCTGCGCCTGGGCCACGGCCGCCCGGGCCTGGGCAAGCTCCTCCTCGGCCGCGCCGGCCAAAAGGCGCGCCAGGCTCGCCTCGGCCGCCACCAGCGCCGCCCGCCGCTGCTCAAGGCTCAGGCGAAGCTCGGTGTCGTCCAGCACGACCACCGGCTCGCCCGCCTCCACCCGGGCGCCTAAATCGCCTGCGACCCAGCGGACCGTGCCCGGCACCTTGGCGACGAGCGTGACCTCCTGGTTGGCCATGACGGTGCCCGTGACCTGTACGGTGCGGGCCAGCGGCTCTTCAGGGATCGTGATCGCGCGCACGGTCACAAGCTCGGGCGCGGGGGAAGGCGCCGCGGGCGCATCGGCCGGCTCGGCCGCCCCGTCACCGCCGCGGGTGAGCCACCACGCCGCGCCGGCAGCGACAACCACCAGGATAAGAAGATAAATCGGCAAGAGCCGGGAGCGCAAAGGCGGATCCCTCCGGAGGAAAGCGCAGGGCGCTGACCCAGATACCTCTTTTCACATTACGCCTGGTTGCGATGGGCGTCAAGGCAGGTCGGACGGCAGCCGGGCCTGCCCGAACGCGCGACGGCGGCGGCTCTATGCGCCGCCGCCGTCAACCGGTCCGGACTACCGGGAACGGGTCCGGGAGACCGGGAATGGTTATAAATTACTCTGCTCCATCCGCCGGGTCGCTGCTCGCCTGCCCTGCGTACCCGCGGGAAACCCGGAGGTCTACGCCCGGGCTCCTTCGGCCTGCACCCCGGCCATCGCGGGGCCCTCGCCTTCCTCTTGCAGCAGCCGCACCAGCGCCCTAAAGATGTCGGACTCGGTGATGACGCCCACGATCCGGCCGTCTTCGACCACCGGCAGCCCGCCGATCTTGCGGTCTTTCATGACGGTGGCCACCTTCGCCACATCGGTTTCGGGCGTCACCGTCACCACGTCGCGGGTCATGATCTCTTCCACCCGCACCTTGTCCAGCAGGTAGTTGATCTCCCAGATGGACAGGCTCGTCGCCACCGACGGCGCCGCCCGCAAGAGATCGAGCTGCGTCACGATGCCGACGACTCGGTCGCCTTCCACCACGGGCAGGCGGCGAATCTTGTGCTCCTCCATAAGCCGCCGCGCCTCCGCGATGGGCGCCTTGGGCGACACCGTGATCGCGCCCTTCGTATAGATGTCCTTGACCTTCAGCATCATCACTGCCACCCCCTAAGGCACAACCCTAATCGCTCTTTTGTGCCCTTGGCATCTTCATTCTAGTCCGGGCCAAACATGGGGCGACAGTGACGTTCTGCCAAACCTGGCGCGCAAAATGTCCCGGAAGCGTCCTACCGGCCGAGGAGCCGCCCGACGCCGGCCACCGCCCGTTCCCAGTTGTCGAGGCGGTCGGCTCGCACGGTGAAGGTGTAGTCGCTGAGGGCCCGCAGGTCGGGGTGAAAGCCGTCGATGAAGACGCTGATCATCTGAACCCCGGCCGCGGCTTTCGCCGCCCGGAACTCCATCACGAACGACGCCGGCAGCGGCGCGTCGCCGTCGGTGATAAACACGAGGTGGCCCCGCTCCGCCCCGCGCCGCTGCCGCTCGAGAAACGCCAGCGCCTGGCGCAGGGGTGCCTGGAAGTGGGTGCCGCCGTCAAAGTCGCAGCGGGCCATCTCAAGCCCCAGCTCGGGCCGGTACGTCCCCGGCGGGATCTCAAACGCGGCCAGGTCCTGCTCCCCCGCAAAGCACAAACCCATAAACGCCCGGTTTCCCCGCCGGGCGACCTCGAGCAGAGCGAGGCCGACGCCCTTGGCCCACAGGAACCGCTGCCGTCCTAGGGCCGCCGGCGCGTTCATGCTGCGGGAGACGTCCATGCAGCAGGCGATAGGTCCCGCGTCCCGGGGCCGATGGCCCTCGTAGCGCTCCTGCCACATGCGCCGGTGCTCGTACGCCTCGCGGAACAAGTCCTCGAGGTCGGCGTCATGCAGCTTGGCGGCCTCCTCGGGTACGACCCGCTCCAGGTCCCCTCCCCACGTGAGCCCCACGAGCCGGTTGAAGCCGCGGCCCGACCGGCGCCGCCCGCGGCTTGGCCCGGGGCGCAGGAGCCGTCCAAACCGCTCGAGGGCGTCCGTCAGCTCGGCGAACCCCGGCAGCGCGCGCACCGACGCAAGCAACCCCTCGACGTCGTCCAGCGCGTAGGCGCTGCGCGCGCCCGGCTGGATTCCCCACGTGGCCCGCAGCCGCTCGTCCATGGCCAGCGCCTGCGCGGCGCTCTCCGCCGCCCGCATCACGTTATACTGGGAAGGCTCCTCGGCCTGCGCCGCCGCCGCGAGCCCCGGCACCCGCAGCCGGAGCGCCGCGAGTTCCTTGGAATGCCAGAGGTTCCACAAAAGCTTGCGCGTCGACCCGCTCAGCCGCTCGGGCCGGCACAGGGGCTCAGCCACGTGCAAGCTTGCCAGCGCGCTCATCACCGCGTCGCCCACCGTCTTCGCCCGCAGGCGACGGTACGTCTCCGAGGGCAAGAGCGCCGCCAAGATGCGGAAGTTCCAGTGAAAGGCGGGGGCCGTGCCGGGGTTGAGCTCCACGCGGGGTGCGAAGAAGGCGTAGAACAAATCCTCCAGCAGCAGGCCGGCTTGGGGCGCAAGCCGCTCAAGCTCCTGCTCCCGGGCGGCCCACGTGCGGGACGTGCTGCGCAGCGTCTCGTAAACCGCCTCGGTGTCCGCGTCCACCATCACCGGCCGGCCTTCCTTTGGCCGCGGCGCGGCTTCCTGCCGCCGGCGCTGCCACCACCCGGCCAGCTGCCGCCAGCGGGCCTTCCCGGCCCGCGCCTGCCCAAGACGCCACTGCGAAACACTTACCGCCACGCCGGATCCCTCCCGGGCGCCATCACAACCCCGCGGCCTCGTCCAGCTCCTTCAAATAGTCGTACGCTCGCTGCAGGTATTGCTCCACCGCCGCCTGCTCGTCTTCGCTCGCGCCTTGCCGGGCGAGCTCCCGGATCTCCCGGATCCGTTCCTCCACCCGCTGGCGCGCCTCCAAGGCCAGCTTGCTCAAGTCCGCCGGGTTGCTGACGGACCGCCGCTGCTCCTGAAACTCCCCGCAGATTTCCAGAATGCGGCTGAACTTGACCGCCGCCCGCTCCTTGGCCGCCCGCACGTAGTCTTCGAGCAGCCGCTCCAGCACCGGGATGTCCTCGGCCTGATCCCACAGCGTGTGCCGCAGGATGCCGAAGTCCCGCTCGCTCACGTCCATGCGCCCGTCAAGCAGCGCCGAAGCCTGCAGGGCCCGCCGGATCTGCTTCCAGCGCCGGGGGCTGCAAAACAGCGACTCAGCCTGCATCGCCCGCCGCAGCCGCACCAGCTCCTCATAAACGGAAACCGGCACGCGCACCGTCTCCACCAGTTCCGCGAGGCGGTCGAGCTCCTCGATGGTCACCGTGGCCGACGGCTCGGGGCGGTAGGTGCGGAAGTCGACGTCGGGCGTCCACAGCATGCGCATAAAGCTGGCGTCGCTGTGCAGATCGTCCACGAGAAACCGGAACAGCCACCGGTCGTGAAAGCCCGTAAGCCCCTTTTCCCGCCGCTCCTCAGGCCCCGGGATCGAGTTGGACGTGCCCATCAACGTGCGCAGCGGGATTGGATGAAACTGTCCCTGCTCTGCATACACCCCTTCGTACATGGGAGCGAGCAGCGCCTTGAGCACCGCCTCGTTGCCGTTGTAGATCTCGTCAATGACGGCCACGTGGGCTTCCTGGAGCATATGGGCGCCGACGCGGCGCCGTTCGCCGTGCTTATAAGCGACGAGGTCGACGGGGCCAAAGATGTCCTCGATGGTCGAAAAGGGCGTCAGCTGCGTGTGGAAAAAGCGGCTGCCCTCGATGTGGGCGGCGGCGAGCCGCACCTGCGTCGTCTTGGCGATGCCCGGCGGCCCGCTGAGCAGGAGATGGCTGCGGCAGATCAGGCAGATCGTGATGGCGCGGGTGACCGCTTCCCGCTCCAGGATCAAGCGGTTCTGCACGGCTTCCATGTTGCGCAGCCGCTGCAGGACGTCGTCCGCGTCCACCTTTGACCGGCCGGCCAAACCGATACGTTCGCCCTCGCCCAAGGGAACCGCCCGCCTTGTGACGTAACTCAGGAAGTGTGCCGCGCCTTAAGACTCCGGGGCCGTCAGGGTTTTTCTGTGCATTTCTACAATAGTTCCAAACACCCGCCGCGGATTCCTGCCAAGCACGCGCCTGTTAGGAAGAGATTGCCAGGCGGCGCTGCGTGCAAGACAACCCCGGCTGCTGTGCCCCGGAGCAAGCCGGACCGGCCACCGGAGGCGACCGCCTTGAGCCAAGACCAGACATACACCGCCCGCATCCAATGGTGCGGGCGGCCGCAGACGGTGCAGGGCGCGCTTGCGCCCGGTTTCCTGGTGGAAAACGGGCGCGTGCTCGTGCGCCTCGAGCAGGTTTCCCCTCACCTAGATGGTATGGCCGGCACCGGCCTTTGGGTTCCGGCCGCGGACCTGGAAACCCGGGCCCCCGTCACGCTGCGCTCGCAGCTTTGCGCAATTCCCGCCGGGCAGGAGCGGGAGTACGCCTTGCGGACCCTCATCCTGCCCTTTACCCGCTACGTGCGGGATCATTGCCTGCGCATCGAGCTGGCCGCGGGGCTGCCGCATTTTGTGGAGCTGAGCCTTTCCGTCGCCGTCCCGCTGGCCTCGGCCACGGAGTACTTGTGGGACCTGGCGGTCGCCGGCCGCCTGGGCCAGTCGAGGATCCTGCAGTGGCAGCCGCCCCGGCAAGTCTTGGCCGCGCTGGATCCCGGCCCCAAAGAGCGCGCCACCGCCGCCCACTACGTGGGCCAGATCCCCTTATGGCTGACGACGCAGCAGTACTGGTCCGTCTTTCGCTGGGACGGCCAACGCCTCGTCCACGTCGTCCAGTTCTCCCTCGAAGAGCGGCTGCGCCGCACCTTGCAATCCCGTTTCGGCCTTGACCCTGTGGAGCCGTAGGCTTGCGGTGCACCCGGGAAGCCGTTTTCAGCGCGCCGCGGCCCGGGCTGCGGTCTCCCGGGCGGCAGCGCGAAGCCGGCCGCCCCCTTTAGGCATGGGCCGCTAGGGATGCGGTGCATGCTATGGGCGACAACACCCTCGAGGGGGAGGAATTGGTTTGGCCAACATCACGCAGCACGAGGCAGCCGAACTGTGGGAGGTCGCCCGGGATCATCACCTGGCGAGCGCGAAAATGCTGTGGATGGCGCAGAGCGTCCAGGATCCGCAGCTGCGCCAGATGCTGCAGCAGCACGGCCAACGGTGCCAGCAGGCGGCGCAGCAGCTCGACGGCTTCCTGCACCAGGGCGGGACGGCCTACGGCGGCGGGCAGTCGTTCCCGGCCGGCGGCCAAAACTGGCAGAGCGGCTCTGCCGGCGCCAACGGCGGGCAATCGTGGCAGGCCCAGGGGCAGGGCGGCTTCACGAGCGGCCTGAGCGGGCATAGCCCCCACCCCACTGACGTGCTGGCGGCGGGCGAGTGCCTTAAGGAGTGCAAGTCGATGGCCGTCAAGTGCATGTGGGGCGCCACCGAAGCGTCGCAGCCCGCGCGCGGCTTCCTGCAGCAGCTGGCCGGCGAACACCTGCACATGGCCGAGCAGCATTACCGCTGGCTGGAGCAGCGAGGGCTGTACGCGTCGCCCAAGGCCGACCAGCAGGCGCTGCAGACGTACGACCAAAAGGTGCACCAGATCGCCCAGTCCGGCCAGCAGGCCGTTCAGATCGCGCAGGCGGTCCTGGCCGGCGCCCAGCCGGGCCAGTTCCAGCAGGGGTCGTACCAGCAGCACCAGCCCTACCAGCAGTACCAGCCGTATCAGTCCGGGCAGCAGTACGGGCAACAGTACAGCCAGCAGTACGGCCAGGGCTACAGCCAGCCGTACCAGTTTAGCCAGCAGGCCGGCCAATCGTACCAGGGCTCGCAGTACGGCCAGCAGTACTCGCAGCCCCACACGCACCAGTAGCCTGTCACGGGACGGGCGGGGCGCCGGTCGTCCGGCACCCCGCCCCATCGTTTTAGGAGGGCCCATTCCCCGTCTCGTTCTCGCCGTGTGCAGTTCGGGAGCCGGCCGTGCCGGCGCCAAGGCCACACCCCTGGACCCTCGGCCTTGACCCTCGGCCCTGATCCATGGCCGTGAACCTTGGCCTTGAGCCTTGGCCTTGATCCTCGGCCTTGATCCTTGGCCTTGAGCCTTGGCCTTGATCCTCGGCCTTGAGCCTCGGCCTTGAGCCTTGGCCTTGAGCCTCAGCCTTTCCCCTTGACTCCGGCGCTGTTCACCGCGTCCAGATCAGTGATAGGATAGGATCAAATCCCACACGGCACCCAGCGGAAATCTGGAGGTTTTCTCATGCCCCAAGCCAACGGCGTCTACGACAGCATCTACAACCTCATCGGAGGCACGCCGCTTCTGCGCATCCGCGGTTTCGAAGGACTGGATAAGGTCCGGCTTTATGCCAAGCTTGAGTCCTTCAACCCCGGCGGATCGGTCAAAGACCGCATCGGGCCGCACATGATCCGCGCGGCGGAAGAAGCGGGCCTGCTCAAGCCCGGCGGCACCATCATCGAGCCGACGGCGGGCAACACCGGCATCGGCCTCGCCCTGGCGGCCCGGGAAAAAGGCTACCGCCTCATCCTCGTCGTCCCGCACCATTTCTCCCAGGAGAAGCAGGCGCTCATGCGGGCGCTGGGCGCCGAAATCCTGAACACCCCCCGGGAGAAAGGGATGGCCGGCGCCATCGCGAAGGCCAAGGAACTGGCGGCGACGATGGACAACTCGTTCGTCCCGCAGCAGTTCGCCAACCCCGCCAATCCCCAAGCCCACTACGACACGACGGGGCCGGAGATCTACGAGCAGCTCCAGGGGCGGATCGACGTGTTCGTGGCCGGCGTCGGCACGGGCGGCACCTTTACCGGCACCGCCCGCTACCTCAAGGAAAAGCTCCCCGGCTTGCGAGCGGTGGCCGTTGAACCGGAAGGCTCGATCTTGAACGGGGGCGAGCCGGGGCCTCACCGCACCGAAGGCATCGGCGTCGAGTTCATCCCCGAAACGCTGGATACGAGCCTCATCGACAAGGTCTACACGGTTTCCGACGACGACGCGTTTGCCATGGTCAAGGAGCTGGCGATCCGGGAAGGCGTCCTCGCCGGCAGCTCCGCGGGCGCCGCGTTTTACGCCGCCTGGCAGGAGGCCAAGGCCGCCCCGCCCGGCAGCACCATCGTCGTCATCTTCCCCGACAGCAGCGAGCGCTACCTGAGCAAGAACATCTACGACTAGACGCAGCAAGAACGACCAGGCGCACAAGGAGGAGGACCATGCGCTTTAAGACCAGGATCGTTCACGGCGGGCACGGTCCCGACCCGCTCACCGGCGCAGTCAACGTGCCCGTCTACTTATCGTCCACCTACGCCCAGCAGCGCCCCGGGGTGCACCAGGGGTATGAGTACTCCCGTACGGGCAACCCGACCCGGGCGGCCCTCGAGCAGCTGGCCGCCGAACTCGAAGGCGGCGTGCGGGGCCTCGCCTTTGCCTCGGGGATGGCGGCCATGTCCACCGTCCTGAGCCTGCTTGGCGCCGGCGATCACATCATCGTGGGCGACGACGTCTACGGCGGCACGTACCGGGTCGTGGAGCGGGTGTTCACCCGCCTCGGACTTGCGGTGAGCTACGCCGACACGGCAGACCCCGCCGACGTGGCCCGGCACATGCGACCGGAAACCCGCATGGTCATCGTGGAATCCCCCACCAACCCCCTCATGAAGGTGGCCGACCTGCGGGCTTTGGCCGAAGTCGCGCACAAGGGCGGGGCAATGCTCGTGGTGGACAACACGTTCATGACCCCCTACCTGCAGCAGCCGCTTGCCCTCGGCGCGGACATCGTCGTCCACAGCGCCACCAAGTACCTGAGCGGCCATTCGGACGTGGTGGCGGGCCTTGTGGTGGTAAGCAGCCCGGAGCTCGGCGAGCGGCTCCACTACCTGCAAAACGCGGTCGGCGGCGTGCTCGGACCGCAGGACAGCTGGCTGCTCATCCGGGGCATCCGGACGCTGGGCTTGCGGATGGATGCCCACGAGCGCAACGCGGCCGCGATCGCGGCGTGGCTCACGGAGCAGCCGTGGGTGCGCAAAGTCTACTACCCCGGGCTCCCCGGCCATCCCGGACACGCCATCCACCGGCAGCAGGCGCGGGGTTTCGGCGGCATGCTGTCCTTTGAGGCTGATACCCCGGGGCGCGCCGAGCAGATCGCCAGCGGCTGCCGCGTCTTTACCCTGGCCGAGAGCCTAGGCGGCGTGGAGAGCCTGATCTCGCTCCCGGCCAAGATGACCCACGCCTCCATCCCGCCCGAACGGCGGGCGCAGCTTGGCATCACCGACAGCCTCGTGCGCATCTCCGCGGGCATCGAAGACGTGGAGGATTTGATTGAGGATCTGGCCCAGGCGGCCGGGCAGCCGGCCTAATCATCCGACGGAAAGGGGTTTGGACGACTGATGATGCCTGCTGGAACGCTGAAAGACCGCGTCGCCATCATCACGGGCGGAAGCTCGGGGATCGGCCTTGCCATGGCCCGTTATTTCGGCGAGCTAGGCGCATCGCTCGTGCTCGCGGCCCGCAACGCCGAGCGGCTCGGCGCCGTCGCCCGGGATCTGGAAGCCGGCGGTGTGCCCGTGCTCGCTGTCCCCATGGACGTGCGGGACCCGGCTCAGGTCGACGGCCTGCTGGCCAAAGCCCTGGAGCGTTTCCAGCGGGTGGACATCCTGGTCAACAACGCGGCGGGCAACTTCGTCTGCCCCGCCGAGGATCTGAGCGTCAACGGCTGGAACGCCGTGATCAACATCGTGCTGAACGGCACCTTTTACTGCACCCGCGCGGTCGGCCGGCATTGGATCAGCCAAGGTCATCCGGGCAACATCCTCAACATCATCGCCACCTACGCCTGGCACGGCGGCCCCGGGACGGTGCACTCGGCGTCGGCCAAGGCGGGGGTACTGGCCATGACCCGCACCTTGGCCGTGGAGTGGGCGCGGCACGGCATCCGGGTCAACGCGATCGCCCCCGGTCCCATCGACAAGACCGGCGGTGCCGAGCAGTTGTGGCCGACCCCAGAGGCCGCGCAGGGGCTGAAGGAAAACATCCCGCTGGGGCGGTTCGGCGAGCCCGAAGAGGTCGCCCACGCAGCGGCGTACCTAGTGTCCGACTACGCGGGCTTCATCACCGGGGAGTGCCTCGTCATCGACGGCGGCGCATGGCTCGGCCGCAACCGGTTCGTCGAACGCACGCCAAAGCGCTCCTAGGGCCACGGACCCCGGCTCCGGCCGGGGTTCTTCGCGCCCGCTCCCCTTTCCCTTGCGCCGGCAGGCGGCCTTGACACCCACCGCTCGGCAAGCCTATAATCGATAGTAGTCAACAATCGTTGTCAACTAACATTGGGTGGTCAAGCGATGCCGCACAGCCTTGTGGAGCAGCTGCGGGACAACGGCCTCAAACTGACGCCGCAGCGGCACCTCATCTGCCAGCTGATCGAAAACACCCACGGCCATCCGACCGTGGACGACCTGTACGAACAAGCAACCGCGGTCATGCCCAGCATGTCCCTCAAGACCGTGTACACGACCGTGTATGAGCTGGCCGGCATGGGTGCCATCCGTCTGGTCAACGTGGGCCCGGGCGGTTTCCGGGTCGAATCCAACTTGAGCCCCCACTCGCACCTGGTCTGCCGCAGTTGCGGCAAAGTGATGGACGTACCGGTGGATCCGGCGGCGGAGGCGGATCTGTCGGTTTTGCAAGACTACGACTTCGAAGTGGAACAGCGGGAAGTTATCTTTCGAGGCTTGTGCGGCCAGTGCGCCGGCCGGGCCGGGGAGGGACCAGGGGCGTGAGCGTCATCCACAACATTGGCAAGACAGAGAAGGCGGAGATGTACCTTAAGGCGATCCTCCTGATCGGGTACGAAAACCCGCCGGCCACCGTCACCAAGGTCGCCGAGTTTCTGGGAGTATCGCCGGCCTCCGTGTCCGAAATGGTAAAGCGCATGGAGTCCAACGACCTGGTCGTCAACACCGGCACCAGCATCGGGCTGACGGAAACCGGCCTGCAGGACGCCCGCAAGCTCGTGCGCCGCATGCGCTTGGCCGAGCGGCTGCTCAGCGACGTCCTCGGCTTGCCTTTGGACCAGGTGTACGAAGAGGCGTGCCGCCTGGAACACGCGATCAGCGACGCGGTCGAAGAACGCATCGCCGCGGTGCTGGGCGAGCCGGACACGTGCCCCCACGGCCACCCGATCCCGCTGGCCGCCGGGCGCGTCGACTGCCCGTTGGCCGCGTCCTTGACCGAACTGCGGCCGGGGCAGGCCGCGACCGTGGTGACGGTGCCCGAGCGCGACCCGGACCTCCTGCGGTACTTGGCCGGCGTCGGCATCCGGCCGGGCACGGAAATAACCGTCGAAGACGTGGCCCCGTTCAACGGCCCGCTGTTTCTCGTGGTCGGCGGCGAGCGCCAGGCCGTCGCCCGCGAGGCGCTCGAGCAGGTGCGGGTGCTGCCGCTGAACTGAGCCGCCCTCTCGCTACATCGCCGCGACAGCCCGTCGCCACGAAACCCCGGCGCCCGCGCCGGGGTTATTTGTGTTCAATCGCATTGACAACGCGCGTTCCTGTGTGTTACCTTATGCCTGGATTTAGGGTGCCCTAACAGCACACCACCAGACACTCTAATTTATGGGAGGCGGTCATCCCCCATGGTGCACAGGCTTTCCGCCCGGTCCGCCGGGAGTGCTGCGCTGCTCCTGTCGCTCTTGCTTCTAGCTTTGTTTGGTTTCCAGGCCGTCGCCGGCGCCCAAGAACTGGTCGTCTACTCCGGCCGCAGCGAGGCCTTGGTAGGTCCCGTGCTTGACCAGTTCGCGAAGGCGACCGGCATCCGCGTCGTCGTCCGCTACGGCGACACGGCGCAGCTCGCGGCCACCATCCTCGAAGAAGGCCAGCGTTCGCCGGCCGACGTCTTCTTTGCCCAAGATGCGGGCGCGCTGGGCGCCCTGGCGGTCGCCGGACGCCTGGTCCCGCTGCCGGCGCACGTGCTGGATCCCGTCGATCCCCGGCTGCGTTCGCCCGAAGGCCTGTGGGTCGGCGTCACGGGCCGGGCGCGCGTGATCGCGTACAACACCGACCTCCTCTCTAAGGATGAACTCCCGCAGAGCATCTGGGACCTGCTCGACCCCCGCTGGAAGGGCCAGATCGGCTGGGCGCCCACCAACGCCTCCTTCCAGGCGTTCGTGACCGCCTTGCGGGTGCTTGAGGGCGACGCCCGGGCCGAGCAGTGGCTGCGGGGCATGCTGGCCAACCAGCCCCGCTCCTACCCCAACAACCGGGTCATCGTGGACGCGGTCGGCCGCGGCGAGTTGCTGCTGGGCCTCGTGAACCACTACTACCTCTTCCAGTTCTTGGGTCAGGTCGGCGAGAGCTTCCCGGCCCGCAACCACCACACCGTGGGCGACGCAGGGGCCATCATCAACGTGGCCGGCGTCGGCATCCTTGATTCGAGCGCCAACAAAGATGCCGCCCTGCGCCTGGTGGAGTTCCTGCTCTCGGAGGAAACGCAGCAGTACTTCACCAACGAGAACGCGGAATACCCGGTGCTCGTCGGCTCCAGCGTGCAGACGAACCCGCTCCTCGTGCCGCTGGATGACATTAACGCTCCTAACCTCGACCTCAGCGATCTGGCGGACCTCGAGGGGACGCTGGAGCTCCTGCAGAAGGTGGGCGCGCTCTAACGAGCGCGCCCCCTTTCCCTTCGCGGATCCCGAAGGAAGCCCCGTCGTCCTTTCCGAATGACCATGCCGAAGGCCCGGGGTGCTTGGATGTTTGGCAACGCTGCGGCCCATCTGGAGGGGACGCTGGAATTGCGGCCAAAGGCGGGCGGTCACTGACATGAGCGTCGCCCAGCGGCGCTCGTCGCGGCCGCCCCTGTACTTCGTCATCCCCGCCGCCCTAGTGGCGGCGGCCATGCTGCTGCCCGCCGTCTACCTGGTCATCCGCACCGCGGAAGCCGGGGACGCGGTCTGGACGCTTCTCTTGCGCGACCGGACTTGGCGGGTGCTGGTCAACACCGTGGCGCTGGCGGCCGCGGTGAGCGCGGCTTCCGTCGCGGTCGGTGTGCCCCTCGCGTGGCTCACGACCCGCACCGACCTGCCGGGGCGCCGTTTTTGGGGCGTAATGTCGGTCTTGCCCCTCGCCATCCCCAGCCTGGTCGGGGCGTTTGCCTTCGTATCCGCGTGGGCGCAAGGTGGGCTCGTGCACCAGCTCTTGCGCCAGGTGGCCGGCGTTGCCCGCATGCCCGACCTCTACGGGTTTCCCGGCGCGTGGCTGGTGCTGACGCTGCTCACGTATCCGTACGTGGTCTTGTCGGTGCGAGGCGCTCTCTGGGGGCTCGACCCAAGCCAAGAGGAGGCCGCCCGCAGCCTCGGGCACGGGACGTGGAGCGTCCTGTGGCGTGTCACCTTGCCGCAGCTGCGCCCGGCCATCGCCTCCGGGGCGCTGCTCGTGGCCCTCTACACCTTGAGCGACTTCTCCGCGGTGGCGCTGCTCCAGTTCGAATCGTTCACGCAGGCCATCTACGTGCAGTACCAGGCGACCTTTAACCGGAGTTACGCCGCGGTCCTCTCGCTGGTCCTCGTCGCGCTGACGGTCATCATCCTTGGGCTTGAGGCAATGGCCCGGGGCCGCGGCCGGTACTACAAGGTCAGCGCCGGCGCCGCCCGCCGTCCGCCGATCGTACCCCTCGGCCGGTGGAAGTGGCCCGCGGTGGCCTTTTGCGCGCTCACCGGGCTTGTCGCGGTCGTCGTCCCGGCCGGCGTCAACGTGTACTGGCTCGTCCGGGGCCTTGTGCTCGGCATGGGGGTGCAGCTGGACTGGCAGGCGCTGGGCAACTCGGTGTACGCCGCGTTGCTCGCGGCGGGCGCCTCCGTCGCCTGCGCGCTGCCCGTGGCCATCTTGTCCGTGCGCTGGCCGGGGCGGCTTGCTGCCCTGCTCGAGCGGGCCGCGTACGTGGGCTACGCTTTGCCCGGCATCGTCGTCGCGCTGTCCCTGGTTTTCTTTGCGGCGAACTACGCGCGGCCCCTCTACCAGACCATGGCCCTGCTCGTCTTCGCCTACGTGGTGCTTTTCCTGCCGCAAGGATTGGGCGCGATCCGGGCCTCCCTGCTCCAAGTCAGCCCCAACGTGGAAAACGCCGCCCGGAGCCTGGGCCTGCCGCCCTGGCGCGTGGCGTTAACCGTCACCCTGCCGCTGGTGCGGCCCGGCATCATCACCGGCGCCACGCTGGTCTTTCTTACCGTAATGAAAGAACTGCCCGCGACCCTTTTGCTGAGCCCCTTGGGCTTCCGCACCCTCACGACCCGCATCTGGAGCAACGTGAGCGAAGCGTTTTACATCCAAGCCGCCGCGCCCGCCCTGCTCCTTGTGCTCGCGTCGTCGGTGTCCGTGGCCATCCTGCTCGCGAACGAGCAGCGCCGTGACCGGGCCACCCGGCGCACGCCGCCCGCCGGCGAAGCATAACCTCTTATTCCCTCTAGGCACAGGTCGTGCCACGGTCGAAACCATCCACCACCGGTACTGTCGATTGCTGGCGCTTTCGCTTCGGCGTTGCGCGTGGGGGAAGCTTATGAAGCAGCGCACGGGAGCAGGACGGCGGCGAGCAGGGTTCCTGCGGGACGGCCGCTCCTTCCTATTGGGATTGCTGGGCTTGCTGGCCGTCCTGTTCACCGCAGGTCTTGTGCTCGGATCGCGAGCAGGAGGGCTGATGCCCAGCATGGGGATAGCGGGCGACGCGCGATGGACGTCCGAGCCGCAGTCATCGGATCCCGCTGCCTCCGATGACGCGCGCGGGCTGCGCCTTGTCACCTACAACATCCGCTGGGGACTCGGGGCCGACGGGGTGCACGATCTCGACCGCACGGCGGCGGTGCTGCGTCTACTGGACGCCGACATCGTGCTTCTCAACGAAACCGACGTCAACTGGCGCCGCAGCGGCAATGTCGACCAGCCCGCCTATCTTGCGGAAGCCGCGGGCTATCCGTACATGTACTTCGCGCCGGCCCTGCGCACCCGGGCTTCGGGGGGCCGGGGCGCGTCGCTCTACGGCAACACGCTGCTCAGCCGCCACCCGATCGCCCACGCGGAGACCGTGGCCCTGCCCGTACCCCTTGGCCGGGAGCCCCGGGCCGCGCTCGTGGCCCAAGTGGTCGCGGGCGGCAAGCGGCTCACCGTCGTCGGCACCCACCTGGGACTGAGCGAGAGGGAGCGCACGGCGCAAACCGCGCGCCTTGCGGAAATCGTTACCGGCCGGCCGGGGCCGGTCGTCCTCATGGGCGACTTCAACGCCCTGCCCGGATCACCCGAGATGGCGCAGTTGCTGGCAGGGCCGGCGGGGCTCGTGGACGCCCACGAGTTCGCAGGCCGACCGGCCGGGCTCACGTTTCCGGCCGGCGCGCCCAGCGCCCGCATCGACTACGTCCTGGTCTCGGCGGACTTAGCGGACCGGATCGTCGCCGCACAAGCCCATGCGGCGGACGCCTCGGACCACTTGCCCATCGTCGTCGAGCTTGCCTGGCCGTGAGCGGGCGCTTCCGGGCGAACCACTGTTTCACGTACCACTTGATCGCGCCGCCGCCCCTCGGTTGCACCCCTGCCCGCCAGCGTGCGCCCGGAGCCGGCGCTCCCCACGAGGACAGGAAAACGGCGCCCTGGCGCCGAACCGCTCATCGATCCAGCCGTGGGGTGACAAGATGAAGCCGCTCCCTTCGCGGCGTGACGGCCGGGAAACCCGGGCACGCCTCCTGCACGTGGCGCAAAAAACCTTCGAAGAGCGCGGCTACCACCGCGCCTCGGTGGCGGAAATATGCCGGCGCGCGGCGGTCGCCAACGGCACCTTTTACCGCTATTTCGACGACAAGGACGCTGTGTTTCTCCACCTCGCGGAGCGGCTCGGCCAAGGGCTCGAAAACATGCTGGCCGCGGCTCTCTCCCGCCCCGGCACCCGTGAGGAAAAGCTGCACAGGGCTCTGGCTGCCTTCTACGACTACATCGGCGAGCACCGGGCGCTCTACCAGATCTTCCGGGAAGCGGAGTTCATCCGGCTGGAGCTGCCGGTCAGCGTCTACCACCGCCTCGCCCGGCGGCTGGAGGAGCACCTGTTTTCCCCCGGTGACCGGGCCGGCGCCGCCGCCAGGGCGGCCATCCCCTTCGCGCTCCTCGGCTGCGCCTACATGCTCGGCACCCGCTACATCATTTGGGACAACCGCCCCGTCCCCGGCGAGGCCGTCGACGGGGTCATCGACTTCGCCGTGCGGGGCCTGAGCACGGGCGTTCCCATGGAGCCGCTTCCCTGGCCTCCGGCCGCAGGCGCCGCGGGCGATGACGTGGCGCCTTCCCGCGACGAAACCGTGGGCGAGCGCACCCGCCGGCGGCTTTTGGCCGCGGCCGAACAGTGCTTTGGCGAGCTCGGGTACTTCGGGGCGCAGATCGCCGACGTCACGCGCCTGGCGGGCGTAGCCCAGGGCACGTTTTACGTGCACTTCCCCGGCAAAGTGGACATCTTGCGGGAGCTTGTCCGGGACATCAACCGCCGCCTGCGCCGCCGTCTCCGGGAGGCGACGGCCGGAGCCTCCGACCGCCGCCACGTGGAGGTGCTGGCGCTGGCCGCGTTCCTCGACTGGCTGCACGGGCGGGGCAGCATCTACCGCATCGTGCGTGAGGCCGAGTTCGTGGAGGAAGACGTCGCCCGCTGGTATTACACTCGCCTCGCCGAGCCGTACGGCCCGGCCCTTGAGGCGGCCGCGGCGGCGGGCACGGTGCGGCCGCTGCCCGCCGAGCCTTTGGCCTACGCCTTGCTCGGCCTTGGCCACATCAGCGGCTTGCGCTGGGTCCTGTGGCCCGGCCCCGGGCCGGATGCGGTTAGCCTTGAGACTGCGGAAGTGGTAAAGGCCCTGGGAGCGTTTTTGCTGTACGGCATCGACGGGGTGCGCCGCGGCGCGGCGCTGCCGTTGGTTTCCGTGTAAGAGTGAGAGATGGGTCGGATTTCATTATCGCGCTGAGGCGCCAAGGAGGTCTTCGATCATGCCCAAAGCCCGCGTCGGCGACATCGAGCTCTACTACGAGGTGCACGGTGAAGGCACGCCGCTGGTTCTCATCACCGGCCTCGGCATGCCGGCGACGACTTGGTACCACCAGGTGCCGGCTTTCGCCGCTCATCACCAGGTCATCGTGCTGGACAACCGGGGCGCCGGCCGCTCGGACCAGCCTTACGGACCCTACACCGTCGCGCAGATGGCCCAAGACGTGGTGGGCCTGCTCGACCACCTCAACATCCCGCGCGCCCATATCGTGGGCTTGTCGCTGGGCGGCCTCATCGCGCAGGAGTTGGCCTTGAACTGGCCCGACCGGGTCTTTGGCCTCGTGCTGGCCAGCACCCATCCGGGCGGCCCCGAGTACTTGCAGGTGACGGGCGAAATGTGGAAAGAGCGGCTCAACGTCGCCGGCCTCAGCCTCGAGCAAGTGTACCGGATCGCCGTCGAGTGGGGCACCACCGCAGCCTTTCGCGAGCAGCACCCCGGCGAGGTGGACCGATTTGTGCAAGCGCGCCTTGAGCTGCCGGGCAGCGGGCATGGGTTCCAAGGGCAATTCCAGGCCGGCGCCGCCTTTGACGCCCGGGACCGGCTCCCCCAGATGCGCTGCCCCACCTTGGTGCTGCACGGGACGGAGGATCAGGTCGTGCCGCCCCGGTTCGCCGAACAGCTGGCCGGCCTAATCCCGGGGGCGCGCCTGCAGTGGATCCCGGGCACGGGCCACTTGCCGTTCCTGGAGAAGCCGGACGCGTGGAACGCGGCGGTACTTGGCTTCCTGGCCGGGGTCGAAAGCCCGGCGGCCTTCGGCGAGCGGGCGCTCTTGGGCAAGGTCGCCCTCGTCACCGGCGGCGCCCGGGGCATCGGCCGCGCCATCGGGCAAGCCTTGGCCGCCCAGGGAGCGTCGGTCGTCGTCAACGACCTGCAGGCGCCGCCGGACCTCGAAGATCTCCTGGCCTCCCTGGCCAAGCACGGGGGCACGCCGCGTTTTCTCGCCGCCGACGTGAGCCGCTACGAGGAGGTCGAACGCCTGCGGGACGAGGTGGTCGCCGCGTACGGAGGGCTCGACATCCTCGTCAACAACGCCGGCATCACCCGCGACGCGTTCTTTACTAAGATGACCCTCGAGCAATGGCACGCGGTCATCGACGTCAACCTGCACGGCGTGTTCTACTGCTGCAAGGCGTTTGTCGACGCGATGATCCCGCGCGGCTCCGGCCGCATCATCAACATCTCGTCCATCGTCGGCCAGACCGGGAACCTCGGCCAGGCCAATTACGCCGCGGCCAAAGCCGCCGTCATCGGCTTGACGCAGACGCTGGCCCGGGAGCTTATCCGTTACGGGATCACGGTCAACGCGGTGGCGCCGGGGTTCGTCAACACCGCCATGGTCGCGACGATCCCGGACAAGGTCAAAGAAAAGATCTTGGCCGGCATTCCGGCGGCCCGCCTTGCCGAGCCCGAGGAGATCGCCGCGGCCGTCGCCTACCTGGCGTCGCCGGCGGCCGGCTACGTTACCGGCCAGGTGCTCGCGGTGAACGGCGGCGCCAGGATGTAGGCCTCTAAGGCCGCTCGCCGGAGCCGGGAGCGAGAAGGCGCGATAGCGAAGGAACAATAGCGCAAGCCCGCAGGCCCGGGCGGTGAGTTCGCCGCCCGGGCCTGTTCATTTCCGTCACCCGGGCGTCAGCGCCGCGCCGGCGCTCCCCCGGCCGGCCGGCGCACCAGCCAGTCGGCGACGCTGCCGACGATGCCCTTGGGCAGGAAGATCACGATCACGATATAGATAAGGCCGAAGACGAGAAGCCAGTGGCGGAAAAAGCTGCTCAGCACGGTGTCCAGCACTTCCACGACGCCCGCGCCGAGCACCGGTCCCACGAGGGTGCCGGCGCCTCCCACCATGGTCATCAGAAGCACATCGATGGTCGTCAGCGACGACAGCAGCGACGGCGACACGTAGCTGAAGAACAGCGCGTTGCCCATCCCGGCCACCGTAGCCAACAGGCCGGCCAGCACCATGCTGACCAGCTTGTGGGCAAACACGTCGTACCCGAGGGCCGCTGCCCGGGCCTCGTTTTCCCGGATCGCGATCAACGTCCGCCCGAAGGGCGACGCCATAAGAAGCCGCAAGCCCAGGTACACGGCGACGAGGACAAGGAGGGCGAAGTAATAGAAAGACGTGCGGTCACCCAGCCAGGCGGGCGCCGGAATCCGGGTGATGCCGTCTTCCCCGCCCGTGAAGCGACTCAGCTTGATGGCGAGCACGTGGACGATCTCCGCAAAGGCCAGCGTGACCATGGAAAAGTAGACGCCCCGCACCCGCAGCGATAAGCTCCCGAGCACCAGGGCCGTCACCACCGACAAGCCGATGCCAAGCATCACCGCAGCGCCCAGCGACCAGCCCATGCGCACCACGGGGATGGCGACGGCGTAGGCGCCGAGCCCGAAAAACAGAGCGTGTCCCAAGGACAAGATGCCCGTGTAACCCAGGAGCAGGTTGTAGCTGAGGGCAAACACCCCGTAGATAAAGGCGTCGATGAGCACCGCCAACGTGTAGCTGCCCGCAAAGAACGGCAGGACCAGCATGATCGCCACGACGGCCGCGCCCCAGCCGAGGCGCACGCCGGCCGGCCGGGCTGCAGCGACTAGGCGTTCTTCCGTCGCCTGCGACTTGCTCAATGGTGATCGGCCTCCGATCCCAACAGTCCCCACGGCCTGATCAGGAGCACCAGCGCCATCAGCCCAAAGTTGACCGCCATGGCCACTTCCGGGTAAAAGAAGCCCATCAAGGCCTCGCCCAATCCCACCAGCAGGCTTCCTACCGCGGCACCGGTGACGCTGCCCAATCCCCCGATCACGACCACGATGAAGGCATACAGCTGCAGGTCATTGCCCATCTGGGGCCACGCGGTCCGGAAAAACGGCCCCGCCAGCACCCCGCCCAGCGCCGCCAAGGCGGCACCCAAGGCGAACACCTGGGTGAACACCCTCGACACGTTGACGCCCAGAGCTTGCACCATGTCGGGGTTCTCGACGCCGGCCCGCACGATCAAGCCAAGCTTTGTGCGGTGGAGGAGCAAGAACAGGAGCACCAGCACCGCCGCGCCGGCGCCCAGCACGTACGCCCGGTACCGGGCGAACGGATAGTCGAGGATAAACACGGTGCCCCGGGCAAAGGCGGGCACCGGGAACCCGTGCAGCTGCGGCCCCCAGATGACCTGCACCAGTTCCCCGAGCACCAGCATGAGCCCAAGGGTCAGCAAGATCTGCTGCAGGTGCTTTCCGTAGAGAAACCGCACCGTGGTCCGCTCGACGACCACGCCCAAAACCGCACCGGCCGCCGCGCCAGCCGCCAGCGCGAGCCAAAAGTTGCCCGTGGCCAGCAGCACCGCGAGGCCCGTATACGCGCCCCACATGAAAAACGCCCCGTGGGCCAGGTTGAGCACGCTCATGACGCCAAAGATGAGCGACAGCCCGCTGGCCAAAAGAAAGTACAGCGTGCCCAGCACAAGACCGTTCAGCACCAGGTTGACCAGGAGCGGCAGCGTGATCTCCATCGTCTTGGCCTCCTACGTCTCCTCCGCGCCCTCACCCAAGCAAAGCGACCCGACCGGAAAGCGGTCAGCTCGCCTGTTGCCTGCCGCCCGCCGGGCTCCCGTGCTGGCTCCCGCCCGCCGGG
>ERZ777003.1065-NODE-1065-length-45572-cov-9.851923_pt1 | contig 45572 bp, 49 predicted proteins | sample MGYA00374956_ERZ777003 | MGnify/ENA primary metagenome ERZ777003 (study PRJEB29302, sample SAMN06268252) | bioreactor metagenome | isolation source: Joint BioEnergy Institute, California, USA | place: USA:Joint BioEnergy Institute, California, USA | collected... | reverse complement strand
TATCCTGATGACTCCTTCTACCCCCGACCGATTAATGGAGTCTGGCAGTTCGACATCGTTGGAAGACAACCTACTCTTCAGTTCATTGCGAATAGTGGTCAGGAGGCAGATGAAGTCATTGATGACTACACTGAACTCTCAAATCTCTTGGCAAGAAATGTCTAACGAATCAGGGAAAGTGGGAAATCTTCAGATCCTCGATCTACTGGCAGGTTATGGGATCTGGACCGATTCCTGAAGATGCTCCACAAGTTTGAGTCACGTCATTACATATCAAGAACGTAGGAGTTATGATGATGCTGTGAACGACTTCAATACGAAACAGATCACCTTACTCGAGCTCCTTCCCAGATTCATGAGACCTTAGGACTACCTGCTCCTCCACTCCGACGCCTATGATAGCGCTATGCGACAACTGATCTGATTAATTCACCCCTTCAGGTGTAGATCTACTTCCGAATAGAAGGTAGATCATTAGCGCTTCTTACGACGGTTGCTGAAAGCGTGACGAACTGGCATCGAGATGTCGACGCCATTGTAACGAGCTCGAATCTTCTGAAGCATCTGGAGGGCATACTTGGCATCGTACGGGTGAGCGTACTGGACGATCGCGTAGAGACCCTTCCCGGCACCCTCCTTATTACTCTTCCGAATGGTGATCTTTGGGAAGAAATGTGTCTCGTCCTCGTCCGGACTGCTTGAGCGGGCGTATCGCGAGAAGATCTCATAGAGAAAGTCGTAGTCGACCTCCGGAACCTCACTCACATAAAGACTGCAGTCGTCGTATTCATCATTGACTCCTGGCGTGATGAAGGCAGGCGAGACAGTCACAGTACCTTGAGTCTCCTGAGTCTGAAGATGCTCCATCTGCTGCTTGTCGTAGGTGTAGGATCGAAGGGTCAAGAGAGGCGGAAGTTCACGTCGAATCTTCGGAGCAGAGGGAGGTGCTCGAAAGATCGGTTCGTCATCGTCATCGTCCGCCCAGCTCTTTCCAGTCGCCCAGGCGATCTTGGCAGTCGGCGGTGTAGAAGCAGGAGGAGACCAGTTTGGGTCGTCGACGTAGATGGCCCGCTCACTTCCGTCAACATTGCAACCAATCAGAGCATAGTAGAGTTTCGGGTTGGTCAGATCGACGAAGGCATAGGCCATGTATTCACCACTGTGACGACGGACCACATTCACTTTGACATCACACTCGAAGTCGTCTCCAAAAACCTCGGGCATCTTCTTGGCGCGTTCGATCGCATCTTTGAAGAGCTCCTCGATCTGATGAGCATGAGCTACACCCGTGTTGACATAGAGAGTGCAGTTATTCTCGATGTTTCCATTGCTGACGACCCGATAGGTATAGTTGTGTTTCTTTCTGAGCTCGAGTTGTTTGATGACGGCAGCAGGAACGGCGACCGCCTTTCGAGCGGGCTGAGGTTTCTTCTCAGGAGTCCCCTGAAATCTTCGCCAAGGTTTCTTCTCAGAAATAGGGCGACGATCTGATGGACGTACCGAAGAAGCAACTCGAGGCAAATCCGAGGCCGGGATGGTCTCGGGACTACCCCGCTGAGGAGAATCCTCTCCTGAGAGGAGAGCGTAACGATTGTATTGTGCTGTGGACATGAGATGATAAAATGGCGATTGAGTCCGAAGTGAACTTTTTCTTTGGGAAGGCAGTTTCTAGTCGGATTTATAACCTCGCCTCTTCTACTCGAATCACAGGGTCAGCTTAGATGGTCCCTACTCTATGAGGCGTCGATCATTCCGTCTGATAGTCTATGTAATAAATCGCCTGATCAGATTGAAAAATCTCTTCGGTCGAGTAATCGAAAAATCTCCACAAAAAATCTGGACACCTAAAAAATGGACTTGCTCCGAACCATCCTTCTCTCGTTGGTCCTGGCCTTCCTGGTCTATGTGGCCGTCTATGCGCTCTTCAGTCTCTTCACGATCTTGGGATTCTTCTGGTCGTTCTTGATCCTCTTCGTGGTCTTCCTCTTCTTGATTGGAAGCATGCCGCGACATGGAGATGCTGGCCAGATCATCATTGCCCAGAGGGCCCTCTAAAGGATTGGAGATCTGAATTCCCATGAACATGTCAAGAGGCATGCTCATGAAACGGGGATCATCGACTTATGCTCGTTTTAGATGAGGCGAAAGCGAATCATATATCACCCGAGCAGTATTGAGAAGGTCGACTCGGAGACGATCCACTTCTAAATGGAAGTCGTCGAGGCCTATAGGTGACCGTTTCGGAATACAGCAAGTTACGTCGGAAGTGGAATCATCAATCGATCTACTATTCGACAGAAGTAGCTGCGACAGATGAGTATCGCCGGAAGAGGTTGGCGAAGGTCCGGCTCCTCAAAACAGAGAAGGGCTACTTTCCGCTCCCCGAGCCGTTCGTACTCATTCAGTAGTCTCGATACCTGAGAAGTGATCCTGAATCCCAGACTCATGGAGCTCATCGAAGTCTACAAGGTGACCTACTGTCCGGAGGACAGCGACATCGAGTTCCCGCCGGAGTACTTCGATACTCGAGAAGAGGTCGACAAGTACATTCGCGGACAATATGGTTATCGAGTTAAGAAGGCGAACGGAAGTATTTCGCTCTCCAGAAGGCCAACCTGAAGTTCATAAACAGTAATTTTACATCCTGACAGGATGTAAAACAACACATTAGAGATTGTAGTCGAAGAACTTACGGGCAGCTGCCTCACCACTGCCAATCAGGGCGAGCTTCCCCTCCTTCGAAATGTCGAAGTCCGTCGCCGAGACCGTTCCGACGTCGATCTTGATCGTCCGCTTCCAATCCTCTTCGTCGACGTGGGCCTTCAAGTTTAAGTCGTGAAGCATTGTGATGATCAGCTTGACATAGCTGGTCAAGTTACGTGGAAGATTCGGCTGTTGAGAGCGGCGGCAAGTCGTCCGGTCACTCTTACTGATGAGCTTGCATCCGAAGACTTCCTCTGGCTTCAGGTACTCGTAGAGCTTCCGAATCGGGTAGTTGTTCAGGAGCCCACCATCGACGTACATTGTTCCATCGGCTCGGACTGGACAATAGAAGATCGGAATGCTGGCCGATTCACGAATTCCTCGCTTGATTGGTAGGTCGGGACTCGTCTCTGGACTCCTGTAGATCGTCTCCCTCATTCCGACATCGGTGCTCGTCGTGATCAGGAAGGAGCCGAACTTCTCCTCGACCTGCTTGTAGGTCAGATCACTGTCACCGACATACTTCTGAAGAATCTGACCGAAGACTTCCTCGATGGCTTGACCGCGATTCCAGCCATACTCGGACCAGAGTCGGTAGATGTCCTGACCGACAAACCAGCTGTTGTCTTCGAGAAGACGGAAGTCGAACTCGAGAAGTATTTCTTTTAGCTTGTCGGTAGGAATGCGACAGGCCATCAGAGCAGCGACCATCGAGCCGGCCGACGAGCCAGCAAAATGGGTCAGCTGTCGATAGACCCCGATCTTATCGATGATGTTGACAGCTCCTCCGTGTCCTATTCCGGCGACACCTCCCCCCTCCAACGCAATTCCCCTCAACTTAGTGATGTCCACCATGGGGTCCTTTTGACTGGTGTGATTATTCTAACAACTGATCCTTCACTTGATCGAGAGAAGAAGAAGACAGAGAAGACACTCTTCGGCCGTCTTAATAAGGATTGTGAGCTGATTCTCGTCTACAAGTGGATCGACCCTGTCACACATCAGGTTGTCTCGAAAGAGCTGCACCCTGCCTTGGCCTCGAAGGCGAGTCTTCGACAGATTCTGGTCGATCTGACCGACGAGAACAAGAGAATGAATAATCTCGACCTTTGTGAGGTCATCGAGAGGAAGCTGAGTCTGCTTGGCCGGCTTGAACTTTAAGAATCTACGTCATTATGACGCAGATTCAGTTAATCAACTTGGGAGGCGGGATGAAGTTACCAGCGCCCGTCACGACGGGCCGTAGAACGGGAGGAAGTGGGACGACGCGTTCGCGAGGAGGCTTCATGATCCGAGGAAGCTGTGAAGGCAACGGAAGAGGCTCGATGATATCCTGGAAGTCCTCGATCAGGAGAGGAGCTTCATTCGGTGAGGGAACTCCTGGAGCGTTCATCTTTCCTCAAGTAAGAATTTTTCATCTCAACCGATGACCGATCGAATCGCCTCCTGGAGCTTCTTGTTATAGAAGTCGACGTCTATCTTGGCCGCGTAACGGCCCGGGTCTCTCGAATAGATCTCCTCGATGACCGGACCGTCTGTCGTCTCGATGTATCTGACACGGCGCCAGGAGGTAGTTGCTCCTTGTCCAAGTTCTCGAAGCTGCTGAATGATTGCTTGCTTCTGCTTCTGAGCCGGTGGTTGAGCAAAGTCCTCCGCTGTCACCTTCGTCTCGAGAGCATAGTCGTCGAGACTCGTCTCGAACTGAGGGAATCGAAGATCTCTGGCAGTGAATTGCGGATTCTGGAGGAGAGTCTGGACGATGTAGTCGACATACCGTTGAAGAAGTTGGAACCGGGGTCGAACAAAGGAACTCATTCCCTTCTTGAAGACGACACCACTTCCGTTCACCAGAATCCAACTCTTGTTTGCAACGATGATCAGAGGAACGAAGTCGACCAGCGGGAAGTAGGGAAGAGGTCCTAGATCATCCGGTCCAGTTCGGGGTGCTCCCTTGATCGCGACGGAGTTCTCTTCGACCCAAACGGGAGGTGAAGTGGTCTGAGCATTGATGAAGCTCCGGATCGACTCAAAGGTAACCGGGAAGTATCCCGACTTGAAGGGGATGATTCCATCGTTCGTTCCTTGGAAATAGTCCACGATCGCGTCTGCAAGTGGCTCTCCTAGTTGTTCCAAGGCGGTCAGGTAGATGTCGGAGAGGGAATAGAGGTAGACGTTTCGATGAATTCCGGATTGACGCTCAGCCAGAGGAGGGCGACCGACTATATACTTGGTGCTCGGAACGTTCGGGGTAATGTAACGGAGAAGATCCTCAAAGAGATCCTCGAGTTCATGAGTCAGGACGTACTCGGCATCATTCTTCCAGAAGTTAGCCATGCGAGCCAGATGAGTCTCGATCTGCGAGGCCTCCCAGAGATCCCGGAGAAGAAGGGAGTCGAGGATCGAGTAGTCGATGATCTCGAAGAGGTCCTCCTGAGAAGAGCGTCGATACTTCGCGAAAAGTTCACGAATGGTCAGTCCGGTCTTACCACGTCCCAGAACGATCTGCCCGATCGTCTCGAGCTTATGGTTGCCGAGTTGAGGATAGAGACGACGATAGAAGTCAAGAAGATCGATCTGACTGACACTTGGGCTCTTCAAGGCCATGATAGTTTCACGAAGAGGGAACGGCTTCTGTTGAACCACCAGAGTCGGGTAGAAGTAGGGCGTGTAGTTCAAGATCTTGGTGAAAGGAGGAAGGGTGATTCCGAAACGACGAACATGTTCTCCGATGTAGTTGAGATCAAACCGACGACCATTGAAGGAGACGAGACGGTCGGGACGAATCTCGGTCAGGTCGTTGAAGAAGGCCTGGAGCATCTCCTTCTCAGTTGCATATCTCTGGATCGTAACATCGAAGGGGCGACCAGTCCGGGCGGCATTGGTCTGGTAACGAGGAGGGAGTGATTTGTCGGTCAAGATGAAGATTGTAGACTGAGTTTGTATTCCGTCATAGAGGATCCGACTGATTGCAAAGATATTGTCCGGGGGCTCGTCTGCTTCGGCGTCAGGGAAGGAGACGTCGTCAGATGGAATTGCTTCGAGATCAAAGAAGACGATTCGACTATTTGGAGGAGGGATGGGTAGATCGATCGTGGAGATCGTGTAAGTGAAGAACTCGAGATCGGTCGACGTGTACCGATTGTTCGTAGTCACATTGAAGAGTAGTGTCTTCAAGTCGGAGGCCTGTTGCCAAGAGCCAGGAGAGATCCGCTTCTCAGCGAAGAACTTACTCTTGATGTCTTGATCCTTGTCGAGAATCTCTCCCAGACCGTTCTTCTCGTAGAAGGCGACACTGTTCTCGTAATCCTCTCGATTGAGACTTGAGATCCGGTAGATTCCCTCATCAAGCTTCTTGACTTCAGCGACGGGTGTCTCACTCACGAGGAAAGTGTGACTGTCGTCGATGATTTCTGCAGAAAGATCCGGAGGATATCGAACTGTAAAGTAGGGACGAAAACCAATTCGAAGAAAGATGGACCGAGAGTTCTCGAGTCGACCAATCACCTGAACCGACCTCCAATTGGCATCTTCGAACCAACTGATCGGGAAGAACCTGACCGATGACATCTTTTCTAGAGCCGAGATTTTTTAAGTTCGGATCCAGAAAATTGACCTAAGAGAACAACTTCATCAATAAGAGCCACCCCAAATGGAGGATCGGGATCAGAGATCCGAAGGACAGCAACCGACCAGCTCTAGCCTGCCTACCAGTCCAAAGGAAGTACGATGGACTGGAGTGAACAAATTACAGGGGCCTGCTGCTCAGACTCGAGTTCAAAGGCCGTCCGGAACGCCGACGAAGCCGAAGGGCTTCGCCAAGGTTGGTGAGGTTTCGTCGGTCGCTTCGAGAAAACGACGCCAAGAGCAACAGAATCGCCTCAATGAGATCCTCTCGAGCCTTCCGGAAGAAGAACGTCGACTCTACCTGGCCAATCCGCATCTCCAGCAGGTCGCAGCTTGTCGGCTTCCTCTCCAACGAAAGCCTCTCTTCACTGCAAAGGACCGTCTTCTCGATCTTAAGACAGCGCCTCGCGCTCCCTACCGACCCCGAAATGAAGAGATCAAGACATTTGTCCATTCCGGTCAGAGGAAACTCCTCATCACTGAAATCGAGTTCCTCTCTCGCTTCTCCCTTCCGAACGACGTCGTGATCTATGCTGGCGCGGCGGGTGGCTTTCATCAGAAGATTCTCGCCGAACTCTTTAAGCAAGTTCTCTTTGTCCTGTACGACCCACAGCCGTTCACGGTCCAACCCACTCCGATGAGAGAGATTCATCAGAACCTCTTCACAACTCAGACCGCACAACAACTCAGTCTTCGATTTCAGAGAGAGGGCCGTCGGATCCTCTTCATCTCGGATATTCGTCGTGTCGAGGAGGGCTCTCCCGAACTTGATCGTCAGAAGCTCATCATTGAAGACCTCGAGGCTCAGCGTGTCTGGATGGAGATCCTCAAACCAGCGGCCTCTCTACTTAAGTTTGTCATGCCCTATCCGATTGAGGGGATTCCCGAACATCTCGGCTATTCTGACGGAACGATCTTTCTACAGCCCTGGGTCGGAGCAACCTCGACTGAAACTCGCCTTCTCGTCCTCGACCAGAGAACTGAGGTCGATTATGATGTCAAGCAGTACGAAGAGGCCCTTGCCTATCACAATCAGATCACACGAGCGACCTACTATGAGGCGATCGAGGGGGTTCCTCCGGATCAGATCGGATGTCACTGCTACGATTGTGCTTCGGAACTTTTCGTCTTGAACCAATATGCGCGGCGACAGGGGGCCGCGCTTCGTGTTGATGTCAAAGGACTCGTCAGAGAGCTCGACAGGCTCTTCCAATAACTTTTATGTTCCTAATAACATAAAAGCTCAACCGAACGTATTCTCGGTCGCATATGTTATATAAAGGAATCCGTCCATGTCTTTGTACCGACTATAAGTTCGAGAGATCGACTCGTTATTCGGTATGAGAGTGCCATTCGCAAAGAGGAAGATGCTCTGTCGAGAATCGATCTTGATATGCTTTCGGACTTCGTAGACGAATTTCCCCATGGTCAGGTCTTTCGGAACAAGAAACTTATGCTTGTCGATTGGCGGCATCGTATCGCGCCTTGTGAAGCTGGGAGGTGGTCGATCGACAATGATCGGTATTCGGTCAGGATATCTTTCAAGAAGCTTTGCTGAGACTCGAGATCGGTCCTCGAGGGATCTCTCCTTGAATCCACCAAACATCGGGTTTCCTCTAGCGTCACAAAATTTCGAATCGAACTTCAAAGAAGATCGATGTTACAATTGCGTGATGAACTATGAAGACGTCAGGACCCGATTTGCGACCTACGAGTGTCTTCGCCTCTCTCGAGAAACGCGGTTCATTCCGAACGATGCTCCCGTTCTTCTCGAAGTCGATATTGGCGAGCCAATCTATCTGCCACCACCGTGGGAACGTAAGCGTCAGTCACTGATTGATCGATTCTATGCGGTCCTTTCGAGTCAGGCCTTTCTCGAGTATTCGAACTCTCTTCTGGAGGACCGGGGTCTCGAAAGAATTTCGGGCCCTCTATGTCTCAGGTCATTTCGGACCCTGAATGATGAAGCTCATCTACCTAAGGAACTTCGGGCCCCCTGGCTCAGTCATCTTGACAAAAGTTACTTTATCATCCTCCAGATCGGTGGTCTGATCTACGATCTCTGCCGATTAATTCGCCCTGCCGGCGAATCGGGTATTCTTGGAATCTACTCGGGTCTCAAGAACTACTTCAGTGACACAGCTTTCATCACCGAATCGGAGTGGTCGATTCTTCTCGTAATAACTCGACTCTACTATGAGCTGACCGCTCTCTGGGAGATCTCGTCTCGACAATTCGCCCACCTGCTCGCTTCTCAGTCGACCGTTTCGGTGACCAATCTCTTTTGGATTCTTCAGGCAATTGGTGTCTCCTACGAAGGAATCTCATTCCTTCCTCGATTCGATCAGGTCCGGTGGCACCTCGATCTCATCATCGGTAGGATTCAGATTCCTCGTCAGATTAGTCGACTGGTTGCGGATCCAGAAAGAGAGGAGGGCTTCGACTGATCCCGCTGACTGAGAAAAGCATTGCTAGCCTGATCGACGATCCCGTCGGATCCTTTGCTTGGCCGGTCGAATTTAATCGGTTTGAATATGTCTGCAGAACTTCGTCATGAGCTCCTCGAGATCATAATGAGTTCTGTTGAACCGGATCCTCTCGAGATCAAGTCGGCTCGAAGAGAGATCTACGACTGGTATCAGCAGACCGAGATGAACAAACTCTCACGCAGGAGCCTCGATGATCTCATCCTTCGAAGAGACTGGGATCCAGAAAGAATCAGAATGATGATCAGGCGACTCAGCTCGGCCAACTATGAACTCGACGACTTTATCAGCGAGTACGATCGAGATTATATCGAGGCGATGAGAGCCAGGAGAGCAGTTCAGTCGGCTCGATTCGAGGAGATTATACGACCTTTCAGTCCAGTCACTCCTCGAATCGAGCTCAGTTCAGCCGAAGCCTTTCGAATTCCTCTTTTATCACCTCGGGACTCCTCCTCTTTTATTCGATCACAAAGGGAAAGATACCTCTCTGGTTCGATGGTCGATCAGATCAGTGATTTCTTCTTCAGATGAGTTTCCTGGACTCTATGGGCCTCGGTACGGAATCGATGGACTTCTACTACCGGAGTCGAATCGAGTAGTCCTCGTCACCAGATAGAACGAAGTTTATCTCAAGATCTTATAAATCGATCTTAAATCGGAGTCCGATCGATAAAAGAAGAGATGAATTCTCAGTTGTCCTTGAAGGAGCCGTTAGTCGACCTCTCTCGACACTATGTCTTGAAGAAGTTGCCTGACGGATGGATTGTTGGAACGATGGGGAGAGGAGACACCAGATTCATTCCAAGAGCCCATCTCATCGAGATGGGCTACCTCAATGAAACAGACTTGAGTTCACCAGAATCACCTCCGAATACGGAGGCAATCGTCGTCCCGACGGCAACAGACAAAAGAAAATCCAACCCAACTCCCATGGCTGGTCGTGCCGACCTCGATCAGAACTGGCGGAGCACAAAGAAGTAGCCAGAGAGCCCTTTCGTACTGATCAGTACGAAAGAGTGATTCTCTAGAACCTCCCCTGTGATCAAGATCCTCGAGTCAGGAGAGCAATCAGGTTCGTTCAAGATGAGATCGAATTATGTCTTGAACAGAAGCCCTCGGCCTTCCTCAAGACCCGCTTAGAGGAGGTTCCCTGGATCTACTACAGTCCAGCCCTGACATCCGAGGAGAAAGAAGAGCGAGAAGTACAGCATTATTTGCTCTACCATAACTGTGATGATTTTACGGTCTTCTACTGGACCGTATTGAGAGTAAAATCGTCCATCAGAAGGAATCCGGTGATGTTGTCAAGTCTCCTATCCACATCAACCTGAGACTGTGGAGAGATTCGAAACTCCCTACGACTTCTATGTAAAGGTCTTCATCTCAAAGGAGAACCGTCGTGATTGGGAGGATCGGCTTCGGGAGATCGAATAACCTTTTGCGTCGAACGACGCAAAAGAGAGACTTAAACATCAACCAGAATTGCGGTCACATCATCAGTCGTCCTCGTTCGAGCAACACTGACGAGTTCACTACAGAGGTTCGAACCGGTCATCGATCGTTCCGTCAAGAATCGAGCGACCTCCTCCGAGCTGAAACCATCCCAGAGGCCATCCGACGCCATGACCAGGTAGAGAGCTCGAGGATTCGGTGGCAGGTCCATCATGTAGATGTCGGGAACAACAGAGACCCATCCTTGAGGATCATAGCCCGCCGATTTGTTCGATCTTTTGAGACCGTAGTCGCCGAAGGCGCGGGAGACTGCCAAACTGTTGTTCACTCGATAGGTCCCCATGTAGAAGTTGACTGAGCCACCGAGGGATTCGATTCGCGCACGTTCCTGTGGATCGTTTGGCTTGTTGTCCTGTGTTTCGAGAATGACTCGACCTTGGTTGTCGAAGACGACTGAGCGACTGTCACCCAGGTTGATTAGATAGAGACGAGTCGGAGTGATCAGAGCAACTCCTGCTGTCGCCCCAGTTTCACCAGCATCGCCTCTCTCATAGAGTTCTCGATCGAGCTCGAAGAAGGTCTCGTTGATAGCTTGACGAACTTGGTTCTGGTCGTTCAAGTTGAGCCGACTCAGCTTCGAGTAGAACTTCTGAGGGAAGTTGTCACGCAGGAAGTTCGCTGTGACCGAATTCGACGGTGCAAATCGAGTCTTAGGACCCCCGTGTCCATCAAAGACGCCATAGAAGCGAACAGGACCGAATCGGGCTGCAAAATGGCGGTCCTCGTCTGCGCGTCCGATCTCATAGGTGACGCAACGATCTTGAACCTCCTGACTGATCACGAGAGGAGACGTTCCTTCTGCGACTGGCTCACGAGGCTGGATCGTCGGAACAGGAGCAGGTGCGTCCTGTCGCTGAGGTATGATCGAAGGAACGGTCAAGAGTGGTTGAGAAGGCGTAGTAGGCTGAATTGGAGGACGGACCGACTGCGCAAAGGAACTCTGACGCTGTGGAGCGATCAAGGGAAGGGTCAAGGTCGGCTGCGCAACCGAAGGTGTGATCTGTTGAGTCTGACCGAGATTAGGACAGGGTGGACAGGGTGCTGCCAGCGGCATGACCGTCGATGGCAGAGCCATCGGCTGTGCCGAAGGGTTTGTGACAGTCGGAGAGCTCACCGATCTCGTCGCCTGAAGTGACGGTGGAGGGCCACATCGACTGACGAGATCTCGATAGGCGGGTCCACCGATTGAAATCTGGCGCCCGGTCACCGGATTCACGCTTGGATTTGCATGGAATTGTGCACAGATTTGCATTTTTACTTGGAGGCGTTATTTTATGAGAGATTCTCGTACCGCTCGGTACAAGAACGATTGTCTTAGAAGGAAAGGATCGACTGGATCTGCTTTTCTTGGATGTTCAGGCGGAGACCATACCACTTGTTCTCGGCATCGGCCTTCGTCTTCCAAGTGATCTCGAGGTTCTCCTTGAATTCGGTGATCGTAGGCTTCTTGCCAGGAAGTTCCTGGCCAGCCCACCAGTTCTTGAATGCGTTGAAGAGCTCTCTCAACTCGACCGATGCCTTCTCGTCCCTCTGACGAGTTTCGGGGTGAAGAGCTTCAACGACACAGTCACGGGTGAAGTGGATGTAGATGTTGTTCTGGACACGGAAGTTCTCTGTCGCCTGCATGACCTCCGGAGGCTCACCGAGACCCATCTGGAAGAACTCTTCGTACTTCTGAACGAGGATCCAGAGGAAGGCCGGCGACATCATAGGAATGTTGTTGTCGAAGAAGCGGTTTTCTGGGAAGATACCCAGACGGTACTGCTCCTCCGGATCGGCCGGGGCGGACTTCGACCACTTCGAGGTGAACTCGATCACGCGAGTGCGGTTCCAGATCGCCTCCTGACAGTCCGGGATGGCTGGAATCTTGTTCGCGATCAGAATCGGGACGATCGTCACGTTCATCTCGACGATTTTGCTGCCCTTCTGAAAGAGGTCACGAACGTACTGAGTATCGCGTCCGGTCAGATGTTTGACTGTACCCGACTGAATCACCTCGCGCTTGTTCGGCTCCTCGAGGAAGGCAACCTTCGCACCTTGAGAGTGAATCAGGGCGGGAGTGGCCTGATCGGCTCCCGTCCTCTTCTCAGTGATGAGGCTGGTTGGTAACTTGACGGCATAGTTGCCGAAGGCACCCTCAAAGAGACGAACGAGCATCGACTTGCTGTTGTTGCCCTGACCCGAGAAGATCGGAAAGATCTTGTTCGTGTTACCGCTTAGGAGGAGGGAGGCAGAGAAGCGAAGGAAATATTCGAGAAGAGTCTGGCTGCGGAAGACCTGGCCAAGATATTCCATCGTCATCACGACGGCCTTATGTTGCCAGTGGTACTCGTGAGGATAAGGATAGCGTGTGCAGCGAGTTATGTAGTCCTGGGGCTTGCCCGGCCGGACGAAGCCCTTTCCTCCACGAACATCGATTACACCAGACGGTGTCGCCGTGTAATGAGGGTTCGAGTCCTTAAGGCGTTCGAAGTTGGGGTTGTGATAGAAGATACGGGCCGCTTCACAAACCTTCTTCAAGAAGCCGATGTCAGACAGCTTGGCGATGAGCTGACCAATCAAGGTGAGCTTGTTCTGTTGTCGTGACTTGAACTCGGGGTCACGGCTCGCCGCAATCTTGCCAGTGGTCTCATGCTGAATCTGCTCCAGCTTCGGCTGGAACTTCTTGATCAGCCAGAGGATCAGAGTCGACGTTCCATCGATCGGGACCCAACGATGGCTGTCGTAGAAGTACCATTCGCCTCGCTCCTGGTTGGAGCAGACGAATTGGTAAGGGAAGCAGGCCTTGAAGGCCTCGGCGACCGGGATGTTCTGGGGCATGTTGATTGCCTTCTCGATCGCACTGTCGACATCTTGCTTACAGAAGGCGGCATAACGCTCCGGATTGTCGACCATCGCAAAGTATTCGAGCGTTTCGATGTCGATCTCATGTTGAGACTCGAATGAGTACCAGACCATGTCACAGTCCTCCTCCGTCTTGACGTCCGACTGGCTCGTGATCCACTTCCAGAGACGAAGTCCCTCTGAGCCCGAATCGACCGAGTGGAGAGCCTGACCCAGATCGATCCAGGACCAATGATTCTCTACTCGCTCTATCGAGACGAAAGCGAGGAGCCGTCGGGCTCTCTCCAGCTTGGTCAAAACCTCGCCACCTTCGCGGATGTCAGACATGTTGACCTTGGGGGCCTCTGATTCAGTCAGAAGAACCTCGTTGTAGGCCTCGAGTGGACTGTCGTAGAAACCAGCCGAAAAGAAAAGAGGCGTCCAGTATTCGAGGCCCTTCTCATTTATCTTCTCCATGATGACTTGAGGTGAGATAATGTTCTGAGTAACAACCGTGTGGAGAGTAGGGGAGAAGACTTTGTGCAGTTCGAAGGTCATCTTCACGTCGGTGTTGAGGAATCCGTAAATCTCATAGATCATCAGGGGCGCAACATCCTCGCCCGATGTCGAGCCGTACAACTCGACGATGTCCTTGATTGGTGTGATGAAAGTATCGAGTCCAGTCACAGGAGGTATACTCAGGTACTCATCGGGGCCATCCCCCTTCAACTGAAGCTCGTTACGAACAAATTGACTGAACTTCGAGACATACTCACGGCGAATTCGAGCATACGGGAAGATGATCCTCCCAGCATATTCGACATTGCTTTCATTCCAGACCAGGACATTGCTGTCGTCTCGACGAAGGTAGCAGGCGATGTACTCACTTCCCTGTTGAGTTCTCTCAAAGTAGTTGGCGAGAGCCGTCTGGATAACACCAACAACATACTGAACATACTGGTCGATCGAATCGACCAGTCGGGAGACCACCTCTGGGTTATAGGTGACCTGCTGCCGTTCAAACGACAATCTCACATCGAAGCCAAGCTGAATCGCTTCACGACTCGAAATGACCTCGAAGACGTTGGGATTCTTACCATCTGCGACAGTGTCGCAGTAGTTTATCCAGAACTGGGCCTGTTCATCGGGGGTCAGAGTGAAGTAGCTCTTGGTAGGAGCATAGAAGTGAGTAGCCTGGTCTCGAGTGATCCCTCGAGAGCCTTCCTGAAGTTTGTCTCGAAGTAAAGGAAACATCCTTTTCCCGGAGGTTAAATTCCAATTGTCTGGTCGTTTTTTCAGGCTGGGCTTTCCCTTCACCTACCAGAGTCGGTCAAGAAGTCGATATGTCCTAATCTGTATTCTCCTTCCCCCTGCCTCCAAAAGGAGAACGAAAAGTCTCTCTAATTGAGCCGGAGGTCGAGTTAAGAGAAGAGGAAAGATTCTCCCGTCGAGGTCGCCAAGACCTAGAAGGGTCGGAGGTACAAGAAAACGATATCTATATCGGTCGACCGTCAAAATGGGGGAATCCGTACAAGAGAAGAAGTCGTTCAGAAGTACTATCAGTGGTTATCGACTCAGCCCGACCTTCTCGCTGAGCTTCCCACACTCAAAGGGAAGTGCCTCCTCTGTCAAGGTCATATCATCGATCTGACTATGCTACAGCGTGGAATAAATTGATCATCTAATTGCCCTCTCGGGAGGAGGGCAGTTCTTCGCCATGAGCCAGAAGTTCACCTTCGGTCAGTTCACGTTCCCGGCTCCTGGGAGCAACCTCCACAGCATTGCTCAACAGGGAGTCGTTCCACTCTTCAAGTTCTGGGATGAGCAGACTCGCTCTGACGAGCGCTGGGCAGAAGATTGGGCTTCGCCATACTGGTTTCTGAAGTACATTCAGAACTGCTTTGAAGTAGACACTTCGAAGCTCGAACGGGTCGATCACGAGGCGAAGGATATTGCTGAGATCCTGGAGCAGGCCGAGGGAGTCTACTACTTCGTCTTCGGCGAAGATGGTAAGACCTTCGTCGCGGACTTCGTCGATCGAGACCGAGTCACAGTTGCAACGATGGATAGTCACGTCAAGATCAGCTGTCAGGATTATAAGAGGGACGACTGGACCCGAGAGTTCATTGAAGATCTGAAGCAGCATCCGGTCAGCACGATCTCGATCTTCCACTAGATGAGATGAGGTCATAAAGCCGGGGAAAAAGCAATGAGATCGATCTAGAGGGATCGATCTCGAAAGATCCTCCCGCGAGAAGAAATGGAGTCGAGTTACTTCTACCAACGACAGGTTCCTGAAGTCGGAGAACTCGTTATGAGCCGAATCGATGTCATCGACGATATCGGAGTGACTTGTCGGCTTCTCGAATACAACAATTTCGAGGCCTTCCTTCCACTAACCGAGGTCTCAAAGAAGCGACTTCGCTCTCTTCGAAAGGTCATCAATGTCGGCAACGTGAAGGTCCTCCAGGTTCTCCGATCCAGTGAGCAGTACGTCTATCTGAGTAAGAAGCACGTCGACCACAAGATGATCGATGAAGGAACGGACAAGTATGAAAAGGGCAAGCATCTCGTGAGCATCTTTCGACAGCTCGCCGAGGTTTCTCATCGTCCCTACGAGAAGCTTTGTGAAGATGTTCTCTGGCCCCTCTATTCACGTCATGAAGAGGGAGAAAGTCATCCCTATCAGGTCCTTCGGCGCTTCGCCTACGAAGGAGGGAGATTCCAGAAGTCTCGGAAGAGTTGAAGGAACCACTCAGGAAGATTGTTCGTCAGAGAATGGTCATCAAAGAGATGAAGATCGAGGCGACTATCGAACTGACTTGCTATACCTTCGAAGGAATCGACGCGATCAAGGCGGGAGTCAAGACAGCAATGGCCGACTTCCCCGAGGTCAAACTACAGTACGTTTCCGCACCAACTTATCAGGTCTGGGCAACAGGAACCGATTCAAAGAGAGTTGGTGATCAGATCAGAAATGCACTCGATCGTCTTGCTCAAGAGATGGAGAAGCGTGGAGGCGACTGTCGAGTCGTGACAGCCCCCTCCTCAGCTCAAAGTCACACCGAGACAAGTCAGGAGGAGAGTAGCGAAGACTAAAAAAACCTAATCCATCTAAAAAGATGGCTCAAGTGAACTTTGTCTGTCGCTGCCAGTTTGGTTGTAGTGACTCTGCTGATGAACCTCAATACGAATTCGTTCGTATCATGGATCCGAGCGAGGACATCTCCTTGATGATTGGAGCGTTCGATCCAGTCGTCTCGGACAGCGAGATTCAAATCATCTACGACTATCCCCTGAAGGAACCGATCAGCTTCAGTCATCGGAATGAGAAGGGATTCACCCGCGCCGATCTGGCTCGCTGCGTTTCAGACGATTATCATAGGATCTACCGGGATCATCCCGAGAAGATCGCAGGTTCCGACTATACTTCTCAGTTGAACTATCTCGTTCTGACAGGACTCAAGCCACATGAAGACCAATTCGGGAGGAATGTGAGGACCTATCAAGCTCTCGTGATCTCATGACGTTCTTGGTGGACTCACCGAGAACAGATTCTACCTCAGACGAAGCTGAGATGAAGAAAATTCTCTCTGGGAAAAGATGGAAGCTGGATATCCCTCACCATCCTCTCTCCCTCCGCAGTCTGGACTCGATCTTCCTGAGCTTCAGTTGCCCCCTGGATTTCAACTACCTCAACTGCAGCCGATCCAATTGCCTACGGTTCCCTCGTCCCAAGGAGAGTATCTTCCTCCAATGGGAGGAGTCTCTTCTTTCCCTCCAATGCAACCGTATGTACCCCCCGGCTCCCGGAACGGAGGTGCATCGACTGATAGCCGAGTCATTCTCCCTTCGTCTCGTCCTTACGTGAGCTCGTCAGGACGAACGTCTCCCTCTAGCACTCCTCTGTTCGCCTACTCACCCGAGAAGAAGTCGCCGCGTCTCTCAACGTTCGCTCTTCCTCAGACGGCTCGATCTGTTTCCTCTCCCCCTCTCGAGAGGTCACCTCCTCTTCTGGCTCCGAACATCTCTGTCCCTCGGTTTGAAAAGATGCCGGGTGGAGGTTGCATGCTGCCTCGATCTGCCAGTCCGGTTCAGCTGCCTCGTGCTCGACTCGACTTCGATTCGCAAATTGCGAATCTCTTGGCCTCTCGATATCCAGACATCTTCGAAGCCCTGGCCAAGGAAATCAGTGAAAGCCAGGGCTTCGAAGAGTATGTCTGCGGTGACTTCTAATTCTTCAGGTTCGACGATCCAATAGGATCGTCGAAGTTTTTTAGATGTTTGTGTAGATCTCTCCACTGACCCCCTCGTTACCGATGTGGAGCTCTTCGTTGCCATAGAAGGCGATCCGAGCCCGACCCGTCGTCGCCAGGAGGACGACGTCTCCCATCTTATACTTGGGGACGACTGCTCGGTATCTATTCGTTGGATCAGCACAGAGTTCGATCTGATCGTACCGACTGACCTCAGGAAGGGCCAGAGTCTTCTGGACGGGGTATTGATGGTATTCACCTACCGTGTCGCTCTGCCTCTCCTCGTCCTCGTTGAAGGTTGTGCCGAAGCTTCCCTGCAGATCGAGGATCTCATTGATCGCGGCGAAGTAGAAGCGGAGCTGATTCAACTTTACAATGTTGGTCGTCAACCACGAGGACCGACCATTACGATCTACCTACCAGTTTCACGATACGACGAGTTTGCACCGTCTCCTCTTGTTCTCGCAACGACCCGACCAGTCTCGTCGAAGGATCTCCTCGAAAGCATCTGGAACGCCTTCCTCCCACCTCGGTCCAGGCCTACATTCAGGCGAATCCAGACGTCTATGAATTTCTTTGAGACGAGCGCAACCCGACTCTCCGCGATGTGATGATCGAATTGACCTTCATCGAGGGGCTTGAGCCGTATGAGGACGGCTACATCCTCCTGCTCGGATCTTAGACGCCACCACCAACTTTACATCTTATAAGATGCAAAGCTGAAAATTCTCCCTTCTCTAAAATAGATGGGCCAGAAACTAACCCGAACCGAGGAAGTCAACGAAGCGGCTAGTCGTGGTGACCTCGACCAGCTGATCTCAACATACGAGAAATCAGGACTTCTTCCCAACGTTGATGGAGCCAATGCCGCAGCTATCGGTGGTCATCTTGCTGTAGTTCAATGGCTTGCTCAGAGGCGACCTCCTGTTCTTCCGGATGATTACGGGAGGCGAATGGCGGCAATGGCCAACCAGAATCATGTGATCGACTGGCTGAACTCACGTCCTGGGGCTCTCTGTCCAGTTGCGATCCCGATCTACCAATGAGAATGATAGAGGGTCTCAGGATTCAGCTGAGCGAAGTAGCGACGATAGAAGTTGAGTCCGCACCAAGCACAGCAGGCCTCATTACGCTTGATCCAATAGATCGGGAACTTCGACTTCATCTCGAGACAGTACTCCTGATGTCGTCTCTGACCGCGAGTAGAACGCTTCAGCTCCTCCATCTCTAGAAGACAAGAAATTCATCCCCATTAAAACGACGCTATGCCCGTTACGACACAACACTACCTTCGGAGACGAAGTGAAGTCCAGGCTCACGGAGCTAAGAAACACGTACCATTCCATTGACTCCGGTTCAGATTGTCCAGCTCTACAACTTCCCAAAGGGAGACGGAGCTGGCCAGACCATTGCCCTGATCGAGCTGGGAGGAAGATCTCCTTGCCTACTTCAAGCAACTCGGGATTACGACTCCTCCGAACGTGAGCTCGATTGGAGTCCTTGGAGCGAGTGATGAGGTCGTCCTGTATCTCTATATCGTTGCCGCGATTGTTCCCAAGGCCCTGATTAGAATCTACTTTGCACCCAACACTTGGGATGGCTTCTATGAAGCAATCAAGAAGGCTATCACTGACAAGGTCAACGTAATCTCAATCAGCTGGGGTACTCCAGAGAAGACCTGGGGTTCGGTTCTCCTTCAGAAGTTCAACGCACTCTTCAAACAGGCTGTCGATGCTGGTATCACCGTTACGGCAACGGCAGACGACAATGGAGCGAGCGATGGTCAAAGAGGAAACTCCCTACGTCCTCTCATGTGGCGGAACTGAACTCTATCAACAAGATCGTCTCGGAGGTCGTCTGGAACGATCGGAATGGTTGGGCAACGGGTGGTGTCAGCTCCTTCTTCGCAAAACCATCCTATCAAAAGAAGCTCGCTCTTGTGAAGAGAGGCGTTCCTGATGTCTGCGGTGTCGCCGATCCTGACACCGGCTACATCATCCACATGAATGGAGCCGACTATGTGGTTGCTGCTCTCATCGCGTTGATCAACCAGACCCGTGGAAAGAACGTCGGCTCTATTCACTCGGCACAGTCTGTCGTGACGTCACCTCTGGAAACAGCGATGGGTACTCCGTCAAGAAGAGATGGGGATCTCCCAGTTGTCAGGTTATCTTGAAGCTCTTCCTCTAGATCCGACCACCATTTCTCAACGAAGGTCGTGAAATGGAATTATCCACTTGAAGGGAAAGTTGGACTACGTCAATCAGACTCTTCAAGAGATTCAGCAGGCTGGGATCCTCCCGAGCGCAGTTCAGACCGACCTCGTCGGCAATCTCTACCGAAAGGGGAAGGACTACACGCTTGGCCGCTTCTATCAGAAGCTCCGATTCCCATCCCAGTTTAAGATCTACTATCCAGTCGCCTACCAGAACGAGTTCCCGCCCAGTCCGGTCGACTATCAGGGTGGTCAGATTACGACTCAAGATCTCCTACAGAGTATCTGGAGTCTCTACTTGACACCACTTCCTCCCTCGAGCGTCCAGGCCTGCCTGAAAGCGAATCCGTTCGTCTACCAGTTCCTTCGCACGCAATCGAACCCCAAACTCCTCGATGTTATGCTCGATCGGATCTTCATCCAGGGATTCCAGCCCTACCAGGACGGCTATCTTCTCCTTCTTAAAACCCTGGATTGAGCTCGATTCCTCTTCCTTTTCGTAGAGGAGAGCCTACGCCACCTTGAGCTCAAAGAAGGTTTCTGAATCCTCCTACAGAGAAGAGAACTGATCAGGGAGCCAGGAGATGAGGAGAGGAAAGATGGCCTCGATTCCTGAACCACCTCCGTTCAAGCGAGGCGTCGAGGTGACTCCTCTTCTCCTTGAGTGGCTCGAGAAAGAAGGGGCTTCCGATCACGTCAAGGAGTTGATCCGAGCTCGCCATGAATATGGTCTGAAGAAGTACGGTCAAGGGCTCATGTCGGAGGACGGGCGCAGCACGATGGAAGATGCTCGTCAAGAGGCCGGTGATCTCCTCCAGTATCTCTTTAAGGCGATCATTCAGCAGCGCGTCGTCCCCTCAGTCGAACTGGATCAACTCGAAGCCGTCCTCGACCACTGTCGAGTCCTGATCGAACTGCTTCGGAATGACTAGAACTTTTCGCAGCCTTACTGGCTACAGAAAGCTTTTTTACTGATCCTTGAAGAGTAAACCGAACGACTTGCAGTAGTCCTTCAGCTCCTGAGTGAGTGGAACGACTATTTCACTCTTCTCGTCCGGGAAGTAGCCGATGTAGATGAACTCAGAGGGAACTGGTCCCTGCATAATCGCAAGGCCCTTTACCACCTCTCGGTCAGAGATTATGATGACGCTTGTAGGCGCGGTTGAAGTTGGCGTCCTTCATGACAATCTGGTTTCAATCACGGCAGGTGTACTGTGTGGAACCGTCCATCGCTTGAATGAAACGAAGATCGAGTCGTTTGACCGAGTTGCGATCGCGCATCTCGGAGAGACTTAGAGGATGATGAATTGATGAGAACTCAGAACAAACTCGGAAGATCAAATGTTGCTGGCTTCCTTGGTCAACATCCTCCTTATAATTGCGGTCACTACAAGTGGTTTTTACACCCTAGTCGAATGTCAAAAGAACAACTGCTTGCACAGTATCGAATACAGTGCTGTTCTGATCGGGGTTGGACTTGGAGTCATCTCGAGCTTTCTCGTGGGAGGAATTCTCCTTCGGATCCGTTCGATCGCGGGAGCCGTAGATATCGACGACTCTGAATCAGAATCCCTTTCATACACGACGAGCACAGAGGACCTAGAGTAGCTAGGCTTTGCATTCTCAAAGTCAAGCTCTTAATTCGATTCTCTATGTCGCGAACATAGGGAATATTACGCCTCACAATTAGGCCAGTTATCGATGACCGGAGCAACCAGAGCCTGCATGTCAGGGACCTCAAAGAGAAGATAGCTCTCGTTGTCGGGATGGAAGACCACAAAGAACATGCTCTCGACCTCGAGGTCGTAGCAGGTCTCGAGAATCCTCCGATACATGTTCAGCTGAATGGAGTAGTGGACGAAGTTACAGTGGATGAGTCCAGCAAAGGGTCCCAGGCCGTAGTGACCGAAATCGTTCCAACTCTCAATCTTCTTCGTTCGCTTCCAGTCGAGTAGGACAACCTTGCCATTCGGCTTCATCAGGACAGCGTCGACGCTCCCTGAGATGGTCTTCTTCTCATTGTAGATCGTCCACTCGGTCCGGTAGATACGGTAGTCCGGCTTGGTTGTGAGAAGCTCATTCCAGAATCGCTTGAAGTGGCCCCACTCCTTCGTGTCGGGCTCCTCCTCAAGCTCGTTATTCAAGTAGGCTTCGATCGTCTTGTGTAATTCTGTCCCCAACCGTGCACACTCGATTCGGTTCTCCTCCCAAGCGATCTTGATCTCATCCGGAGTCTTTCCGAAGTACTTGGGGTGCTTGTACTTCTGCCACTTTTCGTAGTATTTCGCAATAATAGCGTCCTGGTCGAACTCAGGGAAGTACTTCTTGATCAGGGTGGTCACACTGGTCGGGCGCTCCTCAGCCCCCTCAATCACATAGACATGTTCATCCTCACCAAGATGGTCGTAGAACTTGATCTTTTCGTCCCTCGGATGCGAGTTGATCCGAGCCCACATCTTTCTCTGGCAGGGGTTCCCCAGGAGCCATAATCAATTTGATTACGATACGGAAGAACTCGACAACTCGAGTCTCATCCACGGATGTTCGAACTTCTTCGGCTGAAGATCGAGTAGACTGTTGCATCTTCTTCGGCTCCGCTGCAGTAGCCACTGTGATACTGCTCTGAGGCTCGATAGAGGACGAGAACTCTGAACCGCTCGCTCCGGTCCTCTTGAGGGATTTGACAAACGATGATGTTGTCAAGGTGATAGACCACGTTCATTAGCCCTTGAGTCGATCACAGATCTACTTCGGGCTTCCCTGAATGGTCGAAGGACAGCCAGTGATGAAGCAGGGGTGAGGATCCGGGCAGGTCGTCTTCTTGTCATACTTGTTCCTCCCACAGTACTGAGGAGAACTTCTGACAGGGAGAGCAGAAGTATTCGTTTGGAAGACGAGTAGCGGCCTTACAGAGGAGACACTTCGGGTCCTTTTCTCGACACTCCGAACAGTAGATCTCAGGGAAACCGAAGGGCGTTTCCTTCTTGCATCCGTAGCAGAGCCGCGAGCAGTTTGCACAAATATCCTCCATCTTCCCTCTTCTCCTGACGACAGTAGCGGCAGGTTCCCTTCAAGTAGAACTCACAGACAGGGCGCGACATCGTCTGACTCTCCTTCCAATCCCACTGTCAAGTATCAATTCACAAGAAAGACTTCATTAAAAAAAAGTCCCTCAGAAAATGTCATGTCGAAGTCGAATCGTCTACATTGGGATCGATAGTCCTCTGGATCTACCACCCATGATTCCATATCTTCTTCGACTCGCCCAGATATATCCCTCGGATGCTATCAACTTCGAGCTGGTTTCACCGGACGCAACTCTAGAGGAGCTTATCGATCTCATTTCTCGATTCGTGGAACAAGGATACAATTACGTCGGTCTTCCTTCCGACGCACGTCTGATCGATGAGTTCTTCACGTCGGGACTGGCTCAACGCTGGCCCGATGTTCAATTCATGGTCCAGTATTATGGCGTACCCCAGAATTCCCCTCAGAACGTCCACTTCTTCACTGATGTCAATACTCTATCAGATCCTAGTCTGATTCAGCATAATCTGACTCAGTTCACTCAAGGAGCTGGAGAAGTCCATGTGATCTATCAAGGAGCAGGAGAGCCAGTCAGTACCCGGTTGGCTGAGGAGGCACGTCAAGCTCTCGACGCCTTAGGATTTCAGGCGATCTTCTATGAAATTGGTGCTCCGATGAATCAGATCGACGATGTAGCCCTCAAAGATGCAGTCAACAGTATAAGTTTATCCCTACCCCCTCGTCCTTCTCATTCGACTGTCATTCACATCATCAACTGGAATAACGCCGAGGCCTACACTCGGGCTGCACTTCGAGCTGGTCTTTTTGATCTTCCTCCAGACCTTGTGACTCATGCTAGTTTTCAGAATGAGTACTACCCAGTCGACACGACTCTTCCGGTTCCTCTAGAATTGGGAACGATTCCTCTCCGAGGACTTCCGTCGGAGGAAGCTGCGCAGGTCGGAATACCACTCGAACCATCTCGGTACTATTCGTTTCCAAACTTCCTCTCCTATCTCGACTCCTACATGTGGGCATCGCAGTGTGGGCAGACCGATGGGATCAACGACAAGCAACTCAAGTTCGATAAATACAGAACTCGAATCGCCTATTTCTTGGCCAATTTGAGCATTCCACCAAATCGTCTTGTTGTGACAGCCGGACCATTTAAATTCAATCCACGTTGGTTCAATGAGGACGCTCGAGTTGTTCCTCGAAGGTAGTTCTCGATGACACCCATCGAGAAGACTGAACCATGATTACGGCTCTCCTAGAAGATTATTTATTCGTCCTCCAGGTAAAAGATGAACAAGGAAATCGTCTCGATGATTTCCGAGTGGGTCCTGACCCATCCCAATCACGTCCTTGAGTTCAATGGTTCCTCCGTATTCTTATGGATTTAGACTCTAAGATGAGCTACGTTCCGGGATCTGTCGATCTCCCTGATGAGATTCTCATTCGCATGATCCTGGGAGAGTCCTCTAATACCAACAACTACATGTAGTTTCCTTGCTATCGCAAGGAAATCTAGAGCACGACTCGACCGAAGACCCGAGGAATCGCCGCCTGGAGGTCCTGTAGAGTCAATGAGGGTAGCTTGAAGATGGTCCGGTAGACCTCCAATTTCTCGGGGAGAAGTTGACCACTCTTCAGGATAGTCAAGATGTTGTCTCTTGTGTTGACCGCATTGATCATCAGGAGATAGTTCGTGATCTCGACCGTCTCCTCACCGCTCGGACCGGTCGAGACGAGAAAGATCGCAGTCAGACTCCTCTGATCACTCGAAGTCGCAATCTGGCGTAAGTAACTGTTGAAGACGGCGTCGGAGGGATGCTGTTCAAACATGATCAGGGAGACGACCGACTGAAAGCCGGTGAAGGCAAAGAGATTTGAGACGAGAACCTTTGTCCGATCGCTGGGTCGGTTGAACTCCTTGACCTTCCGGAACCTTTGAGGAAGTGGATCCGATCCCGTCACTGTGACGACTTCGAATCCGGCAAGGGCCAAGATCGAGGAGATGACTTGAGCTCCATTCGATTCGTTGAACTGAGTCCAGAGAATGTGCTTGCCGGGGTTCAACCTGAGATAGTCGACGACCCAGTTGAGTTTAGGAGATCGTTCTTGGAGTTGAGAGGTGATCTCGACTGGAATCCAACCACCCTGAAGCACTGAAAGATCGGGAGGTAGAGTTGGTCTCTGTTCACGAGGGACATTGTGGAGTTGTTGGAGCTCGGGAGGATACAAGAAGTTTGTCGTCTGAAGAGCACTGAAAGGTTCCCGTCTTCCGATTCCCTTTTCTCTCTGGATTCGGGTCAGGTACTCATAGTACTGGGACTGAGTCATCGGAACAGTTACTGGGATCCCCTCGTAGGAGAAGTTGAGTTGACTGCAGGGCTGAGGAGCGGGGGCTTCACAGAGAAGTTGACCGACCTGACCGAGGTATCGGGTCAGGTCGAGTGGTTGAATCTCGGCTCTCTGGAGGGTCGGCCCGCTCATGAATCGGGCCGTCTCAGTAAGTTCTTCGAGAGTCTTGAAGTCCGTCCCGAGAGTGATCAGTCGGGCAGTTTTGCGGGGAAGCTGGAGCTGGCCGAGGGCTGCCGCCGCCTCGAAGATGAGAACCCGACTCTGCTCTGCAGAGTCGAGGAAAGAGTTCAAGATGGCCTGATTGAGCTGAGCCGTCTGGAAGAAGCTCACCCGAGAATGTCCCGGAACGAGCTTCGAACGAGGCCGAGCCAGAAGAACGATGATGATCTCGACTGGTCCGAGACTCTGAGCGATCCGTCGAGCTCCCTCTTCGGCAGTCATTTTGCCGGGGAGATGAAGATACAAGCGCGTTCCAGGCGTCGGAACGAGCGAGAGAGGTGTAGCCATTTTATCTTTAATTCTTTCTCCTTAAAAGAGGATGCCGACGCAAGATAACAACGGACCCTATCCGTATTTCTGGCTGGTCATTCTATTAGTGATCGCAGTCATTGTTCTGCTCTTCGCAAAGCCGAGCCCAGTTACACAAACCCAGACTGAACCGAAGAGACCAGTTCGCACTCAGACAGAACCCGGATCGAGCGGCGCTCGACCCGACACCTATGATCGACTCGAGGGATTGAACATCGATGAGGCAGTCGATCTTCTTCGGAAGCGCTCTCAGAGAGCTCAGCAGATCGTTCCACATTTCCCATCGTTCCCACAAGTCTGGCTCCTTCCACCAAGAGAACGGGGCAGCTACGACTCGATCGGAGAGAGATACTCGATTGAATTCATGGAGCTACTCTTCCCGGGTCACCGATTCAGAAAGGCTCGACCCTGCTGGTTGAAGAACACTCTCCACAAGACGAATCGTTGTCTCGAACTGGATGGTTACTGCCCAGAGCTGTGCCTCGCGATCGAATATAACGGACGCCAACATTACGAGTGGCCCAACTTTACCGGAATGACCTGGGAGGAGTTTGAGAGACAGAGAGAACGGGATCAGTTCAAGGCAGAGGCTTGTATCAAGAATAACATCTGCCTGATTCGCATTCCCTACACCGTTCCTCTAGAGCGGATTCCGTTGGCGATCTACTCGAAGCTCCTTGACTCCGTACCTGGTCTAGCATAATCTTCATCTCGTCAGATGAAGATCCTATCCTTGTAGCTTCGACTGAAAGTCGGCATTGAACTTTGTCACCCCGAGAACTTGAGGAGATTCGATCCCTTTCACTGCAAGAGTCTCCCTCAGAGTCAGGCTATTCTTCGAGTCGTCCCCAACGAGGCTCTCTCTGAAGATCATAGCCGAGACATTCATCGGGGTTGTTGAAGAGGCGATCGAGGCTATCGTTGAAGAAAGTCTTCGGAGTCGGCCAGATCGTCTTCCGCTTGACCGCAGATTGGGAAATTGCGAGCGCACTCATGGTCGATCTGGCCACTTGTTCAGTGAGGATTTCAGGGATCCTTTTCTCAGGAGTCCTCTCGAGATTGATCCAAAAAAGTCACCCCAGACGAAACTTCAATCTCGCGACGATGAGCTTCGGATACTTTGAGGACTACGAACCAGAGGAAGAGGAGGAGGGAGGAGAGACCCCCGAGATCGAGCAACCCGAACTCGAGAATGAATTCCAAACGGACTTCTCCGAACTGACTGGTCCGCGAATTCGAAGTGGAGCCGAGCGGATCTCTTCACCTTACTTGGGACCACTTGCGAAGGCTCGGTTGATTGCAGCTCGGGCTGCTCAGCTTTGGCAAGGGTCCATCCCCCTCATTCCAGTTGCTCAACTTCAATCGAGGGACATGGAGAAGATTGCTCGTCAGGAACTGAACGAGGCGATCAAGGGCAAGATCACCTTCCCGATCCGAATCGTCCGGAAGTTCCCCGATGGCTCGATCGAGTATTGGTCTGTGTCTGACTTCAAGTACATCGCGCGCGACTAGCTGGCCGCACTTCGTGCGACTAAAAACTCTAATCTATCTCCTACAGGAGGTAAATTTGATTCGTAATAGCCGATGGCCACTTCAGCCAGTCCTCATGAATCGCATCTGGATAACTTCGTGGCAAGGAAAGGAGGAGCTTCGTGCTCGGATCCAGGCAGTTGTTCGAGAAGTCTATGCTGATGATCTCACTGTCAGAGAGAAGTATCCGTCATCTGTGGCAACCGGACTCATTTGCGGAGCGATGCGTGACCCTTCCTCGTCATCAAGGCGGCCGCTTCTCAGAATGCTCTCTTCGAACTGCATAACAAGTGTGTCGTGAGGAAGGAATGGGCAAGCATCCTCGATCCCGTCTAAAAAGTCATTTCGCAGTCGAACTGTGAAATTAGAGATAGCGACCGAACTTCCGGAGGAACCAGTTGGGAAGTCGGCGTCCATGATCGAGATAGACCTCCTTGACTTGTCGACAGTGAGAGAAGATGGCAAAGAGACCGGAGTAGTTGTGAAGGTTGATCCCCCATCCTCTGCATGCGCCAGAGAAGACGGGCTTGATCGTAGATGTGAAAGAGAAACTAGTCTGTGTTGCAGCTCATGTCGATAAGAGATGAGTTCTCGGATCATACCTTGAGTGTAGAGAACGGGACTATAAAGACGAGGGTTGATGTCCCTGAGCTGTGTTCTGACTTTAAACTTTATCGATGACGTGGTGGGATGACTCCCTTTCCAGTGAACGAGTGGGAGCTCGAGCTCATCCTCCTCATTTAGATTCGAATAATTTTTTCGTCCTCATTGAAACCCGACGATGTCGATTACTGCGTACGAGCTCTGGGTGAAGTATGAGAAGACCATCACCAGGATCATTTCAGCCATCCAGAAGGATAAGGAGGCCGCTATTCCCGGAATCATTGCGGCCATCGCAACGGAGATCATTCCGGCGATGATGTCCGATGTAGGTCGAGTCAAGTCTCTCGGTGGTACGGAGAAGCGCGAGCTTATTCTCGAAACGATCGAACTGGCGATCAAGAAGACCTTCGAAGAGTTGAATAAGATTCCTGAGCTGGCTGCGGCGAGCTGGGACGAGACTCTTCGCGATCTCCTTTTGACTCTCGTTCCTCCACTGATCAAGCTCCTGATCAGTGTCGAGAAAAATGAAATCAAGTTCAACAAGAAGGTGACTGGCTGCTTCTCATGCTGCACAAAGTCTTGAGCAATACTAGTGGGTATCTTTTGCGATATCAGGTATCGCGAAAGGGAAGAAATCGAAAATTTATCGGGGATTCTCCAAGTTCGATTCCAAATAATCGATCATGTCACAGCGAAAGTTAATCGCGGATCTGGTTGCTCAGAAGCACCAGACTCGTCCAATTGGTCCGGACGCTCCACAGCCCATCGAAATCACAGTCACTTCAACTGGACCGTTCTCGATCGATCGAGGCTCAGTCTTGTGTGATATCTGTGGGAGTATTATTCGACAGTCTTATTTGCCGGCTCACCGGTCGACCGGCGCCTGTGCTCGCGCAGCTGAGAGAAGAAAGCAGAGTGATGATGAGAATCTGTACCAGACGACTCAAACTCGAACTGTTGAATCGTGTTCTGTCGAGACCGATCGGGCTACTAGTGGTGCGACTTAGGTTTTGCAATCGATGAATTGCGAAACGCAGAAATTTTCAGATCCTCCTGAAAGATGTCGACTCAGGTCGAGGAAGAGCTCATACAGCCTTCTCCGTATGATAACAGTGTCTCGTTCCTCTACAAGCAGGCAGCTCGATTGGGAGTACCTCACAAGTATGTCATCATTCGTCTGTCTCGAGATCTTGAATCGCGATTTGTCGATACCTTCGATCTCGAGGAGCATCGAAACGCCGACTTTACTACGATCTTTCGACTCATCCATCAGCTCCTCTCTCAAGACAACAGCATGACTCTGACTCAGATTTGGGACATCGTCTCGAAGTCGAGAGGTGACTCCTTCGATCCGCTCGAGATGATTCCAATCTGGCTTCATTCCGTCCCCAACTTCACGAGTGAAGAAGCCAGGAACAACTATGCACTCTACCAACAAGTCCAGGTCTACTTGACCAACGTGGGATACCCTCAACAGTTCAACAACATGGGCGACGTGATCGACTACTACCAGACCATCTGGCTTCCTGCTTATCAGGCCGAGTACCAGAGGGATCTTCAGACCCTCCGAGGTTATGTTCGAGCTCAACAGGAGATTACTGGGATAGTTCCCCTCTACCATAGTGACATCACTGTCGAGTCGGTGATGATCTCTTATGATTATCCCGTCGACCAGGGAGTCAATCCTCTCCCTGACATCTTCGATTCGGCTCAGACCAGCTACATCGTCCCATTCATCGAGTATAATATCAAACCGATCCGAGGACAACTTGAGAAGCTTGATGTCGAACGATTCTATCGAATCTACCGGGGTCGTTCGGTCGATACCCGCCCCGACTACAACAACGTCATTCTCAGGTCGGATCAAGCCCCGAGAGGAGAGACTATCTATATGAACGTCTGGCAGGGTCCCGAGACCGACCCTCCTGAGGAGATCTTCGATGAAGCTCGTCTTGGCAAGAAGGAGGGCTTCGGAGTAGCTACTCTTAGCTACCTCACGAACGAATCCGGTCAGGGAATCCTCCGAATGACCTTCAGTGCTCCAACAACCGAATCGGTCGACGAGACTACGATTATTCAACGAATCCATTCTCATCTTCCGATGTTACCGGCTCCTCAAGCTGCAGTTCGTCCCGGTTCCCCAATTGGTGCCTCTTCTCAGATCAACGAGGTCAGGATCAGTGGTTCCTTCATGATCTACGGAACAGATCTCGTCGAAGTTGCCCTCTTTCACCTTATCATGAATGATCCACTCTTCAGCACCTATCTCTACTTGGATGAGAGTAATAAATCATTCGCAGAGAAGACTCGTCTCAACATCCACTATCGAGGAGTCTCGACTGAAATTGGAGAATCGAGGGGTGCCTACCGAACCGATCCGACTGGTAAGAAGAAGACGAAGAGGAAGTCAGCCGTCTCCGCAACGATGAGCTATGATGTGATCCCGGCTGGAGAGTCGTACTTCGTTCAGAATCCCGATGGAACCGTCGCTACATACGTAGCTCAACAACAGTTCTCGGCTGTGATCGTCCGGATGACCCGAGCGAGCTCAAGGCGAGTTGCAAATCAGTTCCTCGACATCATGACTCGACTCTTCCGTCGGTATGTCGAGCGCGGTGGCGAGATTATCCAGACCTACTTGAGATTCGTCCCTGAGTACGGACCGCTCCTCGTCAGTGAGGCTCAAGCTGCTCAAGAAGCCGCAACTAAGTCTGGAGTTCCCGCGGCGACAGTCGAAGCTGGTCGAGTTATTGAGCCGGTCATCCGATCGAAAATCGATGAATTGCATAGGATTGCACCAGACATCTTCGTCAAGAACTACGCGAGGAAGTGTCAACCAACTGAGAGACAGCCCCTTATCATTCGTCCAGAGGAGGCTCAGGCCTGGCGGCAGAATCGTCCAGTCAACTTGCGAGGAGTTCTGGAGCCTCGCCAGATTCTCCCCTTTCCAAAGGAGCAACCTCGTCTCTACTTGGTCTGTCCGGACGATGAATACCCGTATCCTGGAGTCATCCTGAACAAGGCGTTATCGAACAGACACGAATTCCCTTATCTTCCTTGCTGCTTCAACGAGAATCAACTGACCAAGGCCGGTTCCAGGCTCAATCAGTACCTACGAGGGACTACCCGAGAGGCCAAGACGGCCAGTCGTTCCTCTCACGTCTACATAACCCCAAAGATAGCCGAAACAGATCGACGTGGTTCTCTCAACACGATCCTGAGCTCTTTCCTTCCCCAGTACGATCCAGATGAGGCAGGCGAATTTCAGAGATATGGTGTCCCCAGGTCCCCCAACAGTTTCATTCACTGTGTCGCTCTCGCCCTGGAGAATCGCGAATACCTTTCATCTCCCGACCGTGAACAGTGGACGAACGACTTCCGCGCCAGTCTTTTCCATCGCCAGATAGGAAGTCGACAGATTGGAGGCGTCACTCTCCAGGAATACCTCCGGCCAGAATTTCTTCGACAAGAACTCTACGACATGAGTAATGAAGATATCGTCAGAGCCGCGACGAACAATGATGAGTTCTTTGATCCGCTTCTTTACTATCGAGCTCTTGAGGCTCACTTCGACTGCACCATCTACATTTTTCCATATACAGATCAGGACAAATCGGGTCGTCGGATTAGTATGATGCATCTTCCTCGTCATCGATACTTCCATGCTCATCCTCCCGTTCCAGGTAAGCCGGTCATCTTGATCCTCCGTCATTGGGGTGGTGAGGCGAACGCTCTCGAGTATCCCCAGTGCGAGCTCATCATTGACCAACGAGCCACCGAGACTCGAATGGTCTTCGGCGACAGCATGAATGAACTTCTTTATGGAGCGATCAGCTTCGTTGGACGGACGATCAGCTGGCAGATCTATGAGGCGAACTCAGTCCCGATTCTGACTGCTCGAATGAACATCTACTCAGCGATCAACTATCAGTTACTTTTTGGACAGATTCCGGTCGAGGGGCAGGTCATCGACAGTGCAGGAAAGGCTCGTCTCTTTGTTCTAGCTCCCGAATTTGGAAATCCTCAACAGACTCTCTTCAGCCAGACCAGAATCTTCGTGAATGTTCTACCAACAGCTCCCCTCAACGTGCCAGAGTACAATCTTGAGAATGCAATTGGTCGACTCCCACCCTACCAGAAGACGATTGAACTCTTCGGAGATCCGATCAGCGCGACGACCTCGACCAACGGTCGATTTCTGACTGGTCTCTGGTTCCCGATCGGCGACATTCAGTTCGGTTTCTACACTCCTGTGATCGAGGTTCCTTGGGAGGAGATCACTCAGAGATACCCGAATCTCAGCCGTAATTCGGAGATGGCTGCTTTGACCGTCGACGTCCCGAGAGGTCGACGTGATGAAACGAGACGTCAGTCTCCTGTTCAGAGGATCAAGTATCTTCGGAAGGCTGCTAGCTTTGTCGATCAGATCGTCAAGTATCTCTATCTGGTTGCTGGACGGCCGGCGGATACAACTGGCTTCTTGAGATCAATCTCAATCCTGATCCCTCCTGAGCTCCGTCGCGACTCCGCACAGATCTACAACGTTTCACAAATTTCGAGGATCCTCCCAGCGCCGACAGGTGACCGACCAGTCGAAAGTATCATCGAACGGCTTGCTGCTCAGAGTCCGACTATGTTCTACCAGAATCGTCTCATGATCTATGACGAACAGATGCTTCAGGGTCTGATCTACCAACTCAATCGCTTCGTCCAGAATATTGAAGGCCTCGACATCAACCCGAATCAGTTGAGAACTATTCAGGGCTTCTACAGCACAAAGGAGGACTTCCGATCCAACCCACAGACTGAGTTCATCCTCGGGACTCTTCGTGAGTTCAATCTCTGGATGCAGACCTACGTTCCCTCACCGAGTCTCCAACAGCGCACGATTCAGAATCTCAAGGAGAATATTCAGATACGTCTCAACCCGAACGCCTATCCTTATCAGGAGCCCTACATCTATCAGCAGGCCAGCAGCAATGCCGTCGGATCGAGTTATGATCCGCGAGCCGACAAGTTCTACTTGATTCAGAATGTGGCCGGTGGTGATTTTCGAAGGGCGATCCAGGTCGCCTACACCTGGCACCTTGAGAAGAGAAATCCAGGATACAGGTGTGAGCCATATGAAGGACCCGACCCGGCAACACCCCGACAGGGTCAACCACTCGCTTTTCTAGAGCCGACTGTGGTCGAGACTCCCGGACAGCCGACGATCACGATTGCGCCGTCATCTCCTGGAGCCGAGATCATTACCAGACCAACTTCCCCACCAGCCGAGGGCCTGTCCAGCTCTGGCTACTCGACCGTTCCTGAGCAACGAGGACCTCTCGTCGCAGTCGGTCAGTCGCCTCTAGTCACGGACGTCCTCCTGCCAGCTCACATCATCTACCGAATCTCTCCAGGAGGTGGAATTATCGTTCATAAGAACAACAGCGGAGGTCAGCCTCAATATCTCTAGATCCTCGACTACGGTAACGGGATCTATGCGGCAATGCTACCGATCCTCTAATCATTTCACTCCGATCTTAAGATCGAAGTGGATTCTCCCTATTCAGAACCAATCGAGTTCTCTACGTCTGCCGGGTCGATCACAAGAGGGGAAGGAGTCGGAAAGGCCGTCTCGGGAGCACAGCCGAGGAAGTTTGCGCTGAAGGTAGTCGCTCAGCGGACCGTTCGATAACCACGATTCTGGTTACCGCTTTCAGACGCGAGAGTCGGCTCAGCCACATTCTCAACATAGTAGATCACGAGAAGATCACCTGCATTAAGGCGAAGTCCGACATCAATCGAAGCATGAGCCGACTCGAGGCGGTCCTCAAAGCTAGTGAAAGTAATCGGACCAATGTTCAACTCGATTGGTGCACAGACTTCGATAACTCCCGGGGTCACCGCAGGATCAGAGCCTGACGGATAGCGAACCAGGATGAAGTAGGGAAGCTGCTGGGTAATAGTTCCTCGACCGACCGACTGGATCGGAAGATCCTGAGTCAGCTGGGAACAGAGATGAATCTCAGCCTTGACTTCGTAGTCGCCCGTCTCAGGGACGGTCCAGACGCCTGCTGAGCTGAACTGCCCCTCAGGAACCTGATAGATCGTCGCCCAATCCTGAAGTTGATAGAGATTGGTCGCGACACCATCGTCACTTACGATCGGGACGAGGCAAGGATCAGGGAAAGGAGGGGTGACAACAGCTGCAACAGGAGCCGCTGCAGGAACAAACTGTCCGCACTTGGCTGAGAAGCGGGATCGACCGGATCTCGAATGAAGAGGTGAGCGACGATCACCTTCTCATCACAGACGCAGGTCTCGTAGATCAAAGTAGCACACTCTCCAGGAAGCACGGCCTCGACACTGAGAAACCCATTGTTCAGATCGACGAAGTCGGGGTCGATCTCGCTGAACTCGCAGAGGACCTCGGCATTGCAACCGAGAACGTCGAATGGGATGGTCAGATCATCCCCAGGAAGCGAAGCGACCTCGATCGGCTCACAAGGGTTCACTTACCTTTGTCGAGAATCTTCTTGAGAAGCTTGAGGCTGACCTGACGAGAGGAGACTGGACCAGTCGACTGACAAGCGGAGAGGTGACTGCAACGGACGATCGTCTTTGTACTCTTGCTAGAGAGGTCACAGACCGGTGACCACTCACAATCGTTGACCTCATAGATTGTTCGATCGGTGCAGTCGAGAACACGACCGTGCAGCTCCGTCTGACTGATCGACTTCTTATTCTTGTCGACCAGATAGGTCTTCTCAGTCTCATTGTCATTGAAGAGGAAGATCGAGGGGGTTGCGACATCATCCCAGGGATGATGTTTAGAGTCACGAACAAAGACTCGACCACCTCTAGTCAGGACGACTCCGGCCTTTCCATACTTCTCCTTGGTCGAGTTCTGGAGGAAGACACCATTGTAGCCGATCGAGAGACCAGGCGCATGTTCGAAGATCCGTATCCGCTCATTTCGATGCTCTGGGCTCTCTTTATCCCCGGAAGTTACTAGGAGTCCCTGGTAACTTTTTTAATCCCTGATCGTCTTGACACGATCTTTAGGATCAAGTCGAAGGAGTGTCGGTGTTGATGGTAGCGGAACCGGTTGATGATTCACAAACTTCTGGATCGCTGCAATCTGGTTCTGAACGAGACCGACCAGATGACTCCAGAGAAATTGGGCCTCCACCTGAGTCATCGTCTCGAGGATCCGAGAGGGATCTTCAGACAGCTGAGACAGCAGAGCAGGACCCTTGAAGCCCAGACCGACAAAATAGGACTCCGAGTTGATAGGAGTCGATGTTGATGGCTTGTAGATGAAGAACTGGTTGAACGACCTCATCAGGATGAGGAGATAGGACAACATCTGTGGAGTAAAGAAGGTGAAGATTTTCAGGACGAAGGCTCCGCCTGGCTTGAGCGTCCGGAAACCGGTCTCGATCTCTCCCCGGATCAAGGGAAGGGAGAGCTCCTCTTGCTGATTCTCCTTTCCGGAGACATCGAAGCCACCGTCCGCCGTGTAGAGGTCGACCTGGCCAGCCAATTGTGCGAGGACGGAAGGAACCTTTGGATTGGTCAGGTCACCCGTCGACCAGAAGGTTCCCTTGTTCGTCTTGAGCTGTCCGACGAGGATGCGACCGGGGTTCGCCGGGATCAAACCGAAGATATCCTCAAGTGGGCCCTCTTCAACCTTCTTTGGCTTTCCTGCTAGGGAAGCCGAAGCAGGACTTGATACGTCCTGTCCAGTCGGCAGAGGCATATAGGAGGCGAGAAGCCAGTCGAGTTCCTTACCCTGACTCCTCAAGAAGTGGTTCGTCGTGAAAAGAAAAGAGCCCGGCAGTTCTGCGTTGAAGAGGGCCCTGACTTTCGGAAGAGAAAGAAGGTAGGCTCCAAGGGGGGTCTGTTGGAGGATATCGAGCATCTTGAGACCAGCCTTCGTCAGGTTCTGTGCACCAGTCTTCTCAGTGAGCTCTCGACGAATCTGTCGGATCTTCTCCTCGAAGGGATCCGATCGCTTGAGAGCTTCGAAGTCAGGACGGTTCAGGAGGTCCTTGGCCGTATTTAGCTGTTGATTCAGCTGAGCAATATGTGGAGCAATCTGTGCGTAGAACTGGGTCGACATCGGTACCCCCTCTTCCCAAAATCCGGATTCCGAGGACAGATTTTCGTTGTTTCCTCTTCGTTTTTGGCCGTTCTAGGCTACTCGGATCAGAGGTCGAAGAAGGTTCCTGGATCCTCCCTCAGAGAAATTCGATAATGAGATTCCTGAGGAGACTACTGGATCGATAGAGTTGGACCTGAAACTATTAGTGCGAAGTCGATTTCTCTCAAGAAGCATCTTGAGAACTCCAGGGAGAAGAAGAAATGAGTCTTCCTCTGATTGGATTCGGTACCTGGGTCGACCTCGAAGGAGGTGAGACCGTCCAATTGATTGAACCGGCTACAAAGGAGGCCCTTAGAGTCGGCTATCGACACTTTGATCTCGCGCTGAACTATGGAACGGAGCCCTTCGTCCTGTCAGCAGTCAAGGACTCGAAGATTGCTCGTGGCCAGCTCTTCTTGACCGATAAGGCTCATTCGATCCCGTCTGTCGAGAGGGTTCAAACTCTCGTTGAGGATGGTCAGATCGACTATTACGACCTCTTTCTTCTTCACAGTCCTCCTCGTCTGACTGAGCCTGCCTTCAGTCAGCGACTCCTCGAAGAATGGAAGAATGCGAACAAACTCCTCGAATCTGGCCTCGTTCGCAGAATCGGAGTCTCCAACTTCTATCAACATCAACTTGAACGTCTTCTCGAGCTCTGTGAAGAGGAAGGACTAGTTCAACCTTCTGCGAATGAGCTCGAGATCCATCCCTTTAATCAGGAGTACCCGTTGGTGAACTTCTGTCAGGCACATCAGATCGCGGTCATCTCTCATTCGCCTCTCGGAGGTCTTGCTTCTCGATTCATCCTTCAGGCTCCGATTATTCAACAGATTGCTCAGGAACTCGGAAGTAGTCCGGCTCAGGCTGTCTTGGCGATGACAATGAGCCGTAACATCGCTGTGATTCCGCGATCTATCACCCCAGCTCGGATCCAGGAGAACTTCGATTCCCTCCAGTTCGTTTCGAAGGTGACCGAGAGTCAGAGAGAAGCTCTCAAGTCTCTCGACGCAATGACTCCGATGACTCAGACGGCCTACGCTTCAAAGGAAGCTGATCTTCGTCTTGCACAGTAATTCATCTCATTTCGTTCCCTAAGGAACTAAATGACTTTTTTAGAGAGGGAGTACCAAGTGCTTTTTTAGAGCTGGCTCGTCGATACGGAGCCACCTGACTTGCCCGCTGGCTCAAGAGACTCGGGTGAGACGACTCGTTCGGCGACCCTCTTTCGAAGCTTCTCGATGTTCTGGACCGTCGTGATCATTCGGTAGAGGCTGGGACCGGTCTCGTTGATGAGGAGACCTCGCAGAACAGAGAAGGGAGACTGACGGGCATTACGGGCCGCGCCGGTCGCGATCTTCCTGAGGTCGTCGAAGCGACGACGAGTATCCTCGTTGATCCTCTTGACTTCCTCGAGAATCTGCTTGGCCTTCTCTTCACCCGCTTGAAGTTCGGGATTGTTCGGGTCGATGATCTTCGGGTAGTCCGTCAGGATGAAGGTCGCCACCTTACTTAGATCCTTGTCGTACCGAGACCAGAAGCCGTCGACCTCATCCTTGTAGCTCGGAGGAACGGCATCATAGAAGATACTCCACCAGTAGACCTGACGATCCTTTGGACGAGTCAGTGACATCGGTCGGCCCTTGACAATGTACTGCGGATAACTGAAGATCGGATCATTCGGATCGTCGAGGTTGGCTCGAGTGAACTTCACCATCTCAACGACGAAGCGATTATAGAAGTTGGGATTATTCCCTGTGATCCCGACGCGGTATTCGTAGGCCGACGACTCGAGGCGGTAGACGATGGTCTCTCCTTGAGGACTACGGGTGTAGACGATGACGAAGTCACCACCGGAGAGTCGTTTGTCCTTGATCTGATTCGGGGGACGCTGGAAGTAGATCTCGTCGACTCGAGTTCCGTCCTCGTTGTAATCGATCACGATCTCTTGATCCTTCGCCCCGAAGGAGGCCGCCTCAGGGGGAATCGAGCGGGCAAAGGTGTTCGGGAAGAGGAACTTATTCGCAGTGGCCACGTCGATCGACGGCTGAATGATGAGGGCTCGATTGGGATCAGGAGAGAAGGCGCTCGGCTCCTTTCCAGGACTTGGCAGACGCGGTTGGAACTCGCCCTCCCAGGCGTAGGGACCGTCGGGTTGAGAGTATTTCGCAGGATCCCAGACCTTCTTCATACCAATGAAGACGATCCGGTTGTCTCGAGTACTGCTCGCAATCCTGATATCATTGTGAACAACAAGGAACATGTAGCAGAATGGTGAGTAGGGCTCCGGACCAAAGAGCGACTCGGGCTCTGGACCATTCAACTGCTTGTAGAGTGTGAGGAAGCCCGTCCGACCTCCCCAGTTGCTCCGGACAGCGTTGATTCGTCGGTGAGTCGAGAAGAAGACCTGACCCTTCCACTTGAAGATGCGGATGAGGGCTCCCTCGTACCCAATGAAGATCGAAGTCGAACCCTTGTCGAAGCTCCTCGTGCCGACGGTGATCTTGGGAGCCTCCTCGGGTGCTGTCTCAAAGTCGTTCAGATAGGTCGCGATCTCGGTCTGAACTTGAATCGATCCGGTCGGATCATCAGCACCACGCGACTCGGTCAATGGCTCGTAACAGGGGAGAGTCTGTGTGTAGCCGTAGGCATCTGCCACGATCGCTCCAGTCTTCAAGTCGACCGTCACACCACGAATCTTGCGGATGGGCTCGTGTAGCCGATTGCTGGGATCGTAGAGGTCATTATAGTGAGCAAGGGCCAACTCAGGAGCCTCCTTCGAGGGATAGTAGTCGATGACATCCCAGTACTTATTCAAGTAGGGTGGCAATCCAAGAGCCTTTGTCACGATCGCCTTGACAGGATCGATCGACGGCTCCTCGCTTCCAGGAAGTCGATCGACAAGAGTGACCGTGGGGACGTTCTGAGAAGCCATGTCGGACTTGATTGGCGAAGTGATTGGATTCACTCAAGTGAGACGAATTCTCAATCAATCTCTTTGGCCTCTTGATGGAACTCAGGGTACCTCTGATCGTGCGGAAGTCGAAGATAGTCAAGTAGATTATTTTCCGGCTGATGAATCCCCCTCTCATCTATTGAAGTTCTCAGCGATTGCTGAGAGCACCTGCTCGGTGGGAACCCCCACGTCACTCGTCCAGTCAAGAAATATGTTGCCATTACACCACGATAGATTGTCGACGAGCTTCGAAACTCGTATCAAGGACTTCGACTGAGATCCACTTCCGCCTCTCTGTCCGAGGACATGTTTCCGTCGTTACGACGTCCAACCATGGGCTCTCCCATAGTCGGCGGCCAACTCAGAAAGTCGGTCCCGCATTCGACTCGTCAGCACAAACACTGCCTTCCAAAGGGGAAGACGGGAGACGCAGTCCGGATCTCCATTGTCTTCTTCGCCTAGCCGGACACATTTTCGACTTAGTAAGTCGAAGATGTCATGCATAGGTCACTTTGACCTTCTCGACTCCATAATCGATGTCGTCGTCGGTCTCGTGTCCAACGGTGAGAGTTCCAGACATGTCGACCTCCCGTCCAGCGGCGAGGTCTTGAAAGATCTGGACCAGCTGATCGACTGTCTTCTCGGCCTTGTCTCCAAAGAGTTTCTTGCCGAGGGCAATGGCATCCTCCTTCTGGATGAGGTCGCTCTCTTGAGACAAGAGAATACAGTACTCACGAAACTCTCCCAAGAGTTTCCGAGACTCCTCGAAGCTCTCACAGAACTCGTAGTAGTGGTCGACGGGGAGACCGTCCGGAGGAGAGATCACTCGAAAGTACCGAAGACGAAGTGATTTCATCAGCTCATAATCGAGAGGAATCAGGGTCGAAATGAACGACTCGGCCGAATCGACTTCCTCGTCGGTAGCAAGTCGAACACTTGGAAAGGCCTCTTGAAGCTTCTCATAGTCGACCTTCTTCATGAGGTAGACTCGAGGAGTCTTCGTCACCTCCTCTCCGATCTTGACCAGAAAGGGTCGATCACTTACCGGTTTAAGATCCGGGAGCTTATTGATCACTCGAGTGTAATCTCTCGCCGACTTATTGAGAAGATTCCTCCCGAAAGCTTTGGCTTCCTTCTCCGACTTGAACGAGTCGAGTAGAATGAGATCATCTCGACTTAATAACTCTCTGACCGTCTCTTGGTTGAAGTCCCCTGGAGAGCACTTGATCTTCAAGTAGTTGAGGTTGATGTCATCGTGGATGGAGTGCCTCGGGGTCTCGATTGCCAACCAGATGGTCTCCATTTTAGTTCTGAAGCTTCTCCTTATCACTCTATTGGAGTGAAATATCGAAGCGGCCATTCCGTTCCCCTTGCGATCTCCTCATAAGAGAAGCTGAAGCCCTTCTTTCTCCTCTGATGAAGAACGAGCTCGCCTCTTCTAAGTTGAAATGGAGTTCCTCGTAGGTAGGGAATCTCTTTTTCCCTTCCTTCATCGAGATAGGTCAACTTGTGACCAACTGGTACGTAGTGAAGACGAATGTTGAAGTAATTTCGTTGCAGGATCTGATACCCGTGGAGCTGATGCTGATGATGTCCGAGGAGAACAAAGTCAAAGTAGTTTCCTTGCGGATAATGGATCAGGCTCAAGGGTGTATAGATATGGTCGCCAACTTGAAGACCGATCGAGTTCAACTCATCATGAAACCAGGTCCGAAGAAGAATGGATGATCTGACAAGGAAGAGGCCAATTATCAAGAGTAAAAGGAGAGTGAGCATTTCGAGTCCCCTCTCTTCCCTTATGCTCATTGACTCACGCTCCTAGGAAGAGAAGGATCTTGTTCGAGGTACTCGATCACCGGAACAAAGTAGACGTTTCCAGGTCGCTCCGAGAAGGCCGTCGAATCGGCATGATACTCCTCCCAGGTCATTGGCCCGTTCAGAATCTTGAGAAGACGGGGATCCGATGATGGCTTGAGTTCGGAATAGTCGAGTCCAGTCCATCTGGTGAAGATCTCGGCCAGATACTCCTCGCTGTGAGAGTAGAGTGGATTACCTCGACGACGACGAATCTCGGCACGAACACATCTCATTCGGCAGAAGATATCGATCATGTGATAATAGAGCTTCCCGCGCTTCTCAGTCCTTCGAATCGGAATCCCCATCGCCTCAGGCGATTGGCCAATCTTCTTCAGACAGAACATGCACCTCGACTTCTGAATGATGGCCGGATCAAAGACCCCATATCGGCCATCAGCATCGTAGACCTTGTATCCGATGCATGTGATGATCTCCCCAGGACTCAGCTCCACTTGATAACTCTTCGCCTTCGTGTCGTCTCGAACAGTCACGATGCTCTGATGAGGTGAAGTCTGTTGAAGTAGTCGCTTCGCGTCGATCTTAAGTGGGGTGAAGAGATTGGTAAACTCTCCCCGAAGATATCTTTCGACAAGTTTGACCAGATCAACACCCCGAAGATAAACACGAGTGCTCATCTGACCTCCGCTCGAATCGTGGTGCCGTACCGAGCCCGAAGTTGCAAACCGATTCGTCTCCGAACTGGAGGAGTGGGAAGAAGAACTGAATCCACTCATACTCTGTCTTTAGGAGGAGAAGCTATCAAAAGTGTAAATCGTCAAAAACGTCTCGAGATTGCCTTTAAAGCAAGACTCACACAAGATGACATCGACATCGAGTCCGAGCGAAACCAGCCTGATTCGGCAGATTGCCCTAGATCTTCTCGAACAGGCGTACCAGACAGATCCATCTCAAACTCTTTCGAGAGAGCATGCCAATCGTCTCGAAGGACTTCTTGCCCGACATTTTGGAGGAACGACTGAAGGTTTCAATCGAGTCAGGTCGGGTCCTGACCTTGATAAGTACATCGATCAAGTGATCAAAGTCGCACTCCACCTGAGTAGTGAGACCTGGACGGGCTTCTGTTCCTGGCAATCGAACCGGCTTCTTCGAGAAACGGGGCCACCTCTCGATCTTCCTGTCTGGAAGTCAGAGGAGTTCTTTCCAGAGCTGCATCTGAACAGGACTCTGAGTGAGGAGGAACGATCTTCTGCACTTGAACGAGTCGAAATGGAACGAGAGGCTCTCATGAGAGCCTTTCGCTCAGCTCTCGATCGAGGTGAGTTCGAACCTCGATTCTTCGGATCTGACGATAGCCTCTATCTAAACTACTACGAACAGGTCTGTCTTGAAAAAGGCGTTCCAGTGATCAAGTGTCCGCCTCCGAACCAGACTTTTGTCGAGCTTGGACCTAAAGGAGTCCAAACCTTCACCATTCCGACGCGTCAGTTCGTCAAGTCGATTCTTGAAGGAAGGAATCCCTTGACAGGGTCGAGCTATTCTGTCGAGACGATTCAGAGGGCTCGAGGTCGATTCCCGATCGAGCTGAAGCTCTTAAAGGAGGAAAGATCGACCGATTCCTGACAGACCGGTTCAAAATCAGAAATGTTGAGATCACGAGTTCCGGTCGCAGTTGGTCTCGCTTTAGGGACCGGAATTCTTCTTCATCTACATTATGAAGTTCTTCTCTTCCTTCTCGTCCAGGGAGCAAGCATCTACGATCTCTCGTCGATCGCCAGGAGGGTCGATTCGGTCGGAAGGGCAGCTCTTCTTCTTGCCACTGGAATCTCTGTGATTGTGTCGAATCTGCTTCTCCTTCTGCTCTATTGGAGGAGCTCCTCAACTCTGATCGAGATCGTGACCCTCACTCAAGTCAGCGACATCCTTCAGTACCTCGGTGGCAATCTTGTAGGACGAACTCGAATCGGGTCGATCAGCCCGAAGAAGACTTATGAAGGATATCTCGTAAGTCTCGCCCTGATTCTGACAGGTTCCTGGATTCTCGATCTCTCGATGGGACGGGTTGTCATCTATTGGTCTCTCGGAGTGACTGGTGGCCTTGTCAACTCTCTGATCAAGCGGTCCTTCGATCTGAAGGATTTCTCGGATCTACTCGGCGATCACGGAGGCTGGCTTGATCGAAGCGACTCGATCTATCTTCCAGGCTTCTTCGCCTACTTCCTTCAATGGTAGAACCAGTTCTACTTCTTGATCGGATGTGGTTTCTTTCAACTAGTCTCGACTCGAGGCAGAGAGGAAGGGGACTTCAGAGATCTGGCGCTCCATTTCAGAGCTGTCCTGAAGCTTCAGGAGTTTCTCTTCTGGATTCGAAGAGACCAGAAAATTCCCCTCTGGTAAAAGATTGGTCATGTTGACTTCTGTCGGGCAAGCTCCTTTCTCGCAGGTAGGCGTTACTCAGCCTCTCTATCCATCGGTCAGTCTTCAGCAGAGCTACATTCCTCCGGTTCAGCTCCCCTCGGCGGCTCCGATTCTGTCTAATCCTCAGCTTCCATCATCCACTCCAGTTGATCAGCTGACTCCCCCTCAGTTCTCGGTCGCGACTCCACAGTTGACTCCCCGCTCGATTCAGCCGACCGGTCAGCTCACTCCTCGATCGACTCCATTGACTGCTCAAGAGATTCTCTATGGAGGCCTGACTCCTCGCTCGGCTCAGCAACAGCAGCCGAACCTGATGACAAGTCTTCAAGAAGAGGGTCGTAAGCTTCAACCTCAGGTGAACAATGCGATCGATCGTGTCAGTCAGGAGGTTCAGGGCTTCTTCCGCTGGTTGTTCGCCCCGATTCGTCATTAGAAGGATGCATTTCTTTATACTCCAACGAGGAGTGTAAAGTGATTAGAGTTGGACCAGGCCGGTGAGTTCGGTCTCGTCGCCGGCAAGAAGGTCTCTTCGAGGAGCTGTCATGATCGAAGCTCCCTTGGTAGTGATGATTCGGCTGAGTAGGTCGAGAATCGTCTTGGTGTGATCCTTCATTCCGTAGGTTTCGAAGATCTCGCGGGCTCGTTCTCGGAATCTCGTCTCATCAAAGGAGAGCTGGCTCTCGGTCAGCTCGATCCGGACGATCGACGAGGAGAAGATTCGAAGGACCTCAGGATAGCAGAGGGGACTGACGTCCCTGACCATCGAGAAGCCGGTAACTGATCCATATTGCACGATGGCGTCCCAGCATCGCGCCTCACCGACGTTTGGAATGTTTGGATTGTAGTCCGTCCCCATCATGATACAGAGATCACGGAACTGCTCGAAGCTGAGCCCTGATTCCAAGAGGATTCCCTGAAGTGTCCGGACCTTCGCGTAGTAGACGGTTGAGCGAACGTTGTCCTTAGTGACATACTTCTGATAGATCTCAGTCAACGCGATGTTGCCTCCATAGACGTGGAAATCACTGTCCTCGCTCACAGCGGCAAAGCAGTAGTCGTTTCCTGGCATGCAGAGGGTCGCACAGAGAGCCTCCGCATCCTTCGTCTCAATGGGAAAGTCCTGAGCCGAGACGACCGGAAACCCTGACGAGAACAGGACATCCTTCAGCTGAGAGACGAACTCCCATCGAGGCTCGATGTGGCTCTTGTAGCGCTTCTTATACTCGTTCACCAGAGTCGAATTGCGGAAGAGTGGGTCGACCGAATAGAGGTTGGTCTCGGCATCGAGAAGCTTATTACGACTCTTATCGCGTTCAACCTTCCGCTTGCTCTGAGTCCGTTGCTTCATTGGATGAGGCTTGCCATCGAAAACACAAACCGGGGTGATCCCGTAGTACATGAAGACCTCGAGATGGTTCAAGATCATATCGAGAGTCTTCCGCTCGATAATTGTCACGTCGGGGCGTTCTTGAACAATATTTGTTCTCTCGACCACATCAGCCGTTGCTCCGAACATCATTCGAAAGATCGTTCCATGCATATCGATTGCAAGTCGCTTCCCCCGAAACTGCTCGAGAGGAATCTCATAGTAGCAGTTCGGAGCGCGCTTCTTGAGGAAGGCGCTGAAGTTCTGGATCCCCATCTTTCTCTCTGGATCCCAGTTTCGATTTTTCCGTCAAAAATCCTCTCCGAATAGAAAGATGGACCAGTTCAATCGATTCCTGGAACGCCTTGCTGAACTTGACGTCGATTATGAGGTCTACACATCCTCTGCTGATGTCGAAGGGGAACTACGCTATATTGCGAAGGCCTACGAGGAAGAACCGGAGGAGATCACTGAGCTTCTAGCAGAGTTGCGAGCTCCTCTTCAGCCCCCTCTCTACAACCTGACCATCTACTATCCTATCTCCCGTCGAGGAGAAATTCCTCCGACTCCGGCGGTCTATGCGAGCCCCCGTCCAATTACCCCGGCTGATATCATGGACAGCATCAACGCGTTCTACGAGACTCCCCTGAATCAGGAGAACATCGATGCTTACATTCGACTGAACCCCGAGTACATAGATCTCAACGAACCGATCTTGAGGACACCGATCATGGGGGGACCAAAGCTTCGAGATGTCATCCTAGGCAGTCCCACTAGCCTACGTCCTTATCAGGATGGCTATCTCCTTCAGCTCTCATGGTAAAATTGAGCCTGTACCACAACTGGACTGTTAGTCCGCCGTAAGAATGGTCTACACCGAGATCTCAGTCGTCCGTGGGCTGGTCGTCACTCGCCGAGAACTCACTGAATTCATTTTGTCCGATGAGCAGCTTCGGAAGACCTACAGTGAAGGGAAGGATCTAAAAAGTTCAGGGAGTAGAAGGCGACTTCTGGTCTCGTATCGGAAATGAAGGAATCTTTGTCCGAACTTGGCCCTGTTGTTCTCCTCTCCGAGACAAAAGATACCTCCTGGACTTTCCTCTCCATAAGATCGAACCAGATCAGATCATGAATGACATCTTCAATATCGATCTCGATGAGTATGAGGATGCAATTAGTGATTGCCTCGATCGACTCAATAAATGGCGCCCTCAG
>ERZ777003.1064-NODE-1064-length-45616-cov-7.272667_pt1 | contig 45616 bp, 33 predicted proteins | sample MGYA00374956_ERZ777003 | MGnify/ENA primary metagenome ERZ777003 (study PRJEB29302, sample SAMN06268252) | bioreactor metagenome | isolation source: Joint BioEnergy Institute, California, USA | place: USA:Joint BioEnergy Institute, California, USA | collected... | reverse complement strand
CACTCTTCTAAGAGCGTCGTCGCATAATCGAGCTCGTATTGCGTTGCAACGAATATCCCTACCACAACCTGCGCTCGGATGTGAAGTTCACCGATTGAACCAAACGTTTGACTCTGTGCCAATGCGCGCATCAGCCAGAACCGCCCTTCGCTCCACTTGCCCCGAATGCGCCAGAACCATTCCAGTGCGATAACAAAACGCAGAGCGCGCTCGCTGGCAGCATGCTCAGAGTTTGCTAGCTCCCATTGGAGTGCTGCTCGTATATTATCCTCCTCGCAATCGAGCCGAGCTAGCCACGCAACCTGTTGAACGCTCCATAGTTCCTTCTCAGCGGCCTCTGCTAGTTGGAGAAAATTTAGCGCGTGACGCTGGCGAACCACGGATTCTGCTCCGCTGGCTGCAAGCTGTTCTAAGGCATACTGACGAGTGGTCTCTAGCATGACAAAGCGTGGAGTTTTGGCATCATCTTCACAGGGTTGGATCAAGCTATTGTCGAGCAGTGAAGACAATAGCTCGAGTAGCGGTTGATCAGTAGAGACAACCCTTTGAGCATCCTCGATCGACCAGCCGCCATTAAAGACGGCCAACTCTTGAAAGAGGATTTGTTCTGAGGGCTTCAGCAGTGCATAGCTCCAATCGAGCAGCGCATGCAGCGACTTGTGACGCGGGGTGATGTTACGGTTGGAAGATGACAATAAGAGCAGGCTGTGATTGATATAGCTATTGATTTGCTCGACAGATAGAAGGCGTATTCGAGTTGCGGCAAGTTCGATCGCCAGGGGCAGGCCATCGAGTCTGCGACACAGATCTTTAACTGCTTCTTCTTTGCCATCGATTGTAAAATCTGGCAGGGCAGCGCGGGCACGCTGGCTAAACAAAGTGACAGCATCTGCTTCTGCTAGTGGTGGTACTGGGAATAACATCTCTCCATCGATCGCCAAAGGTACACGGCTGGTTGCTAAGATGCTGATTCGTGTTGCAGTCTGCAATAAGAATGTAACAAGCTGTGCGCAGGCATCGATGACATGTTCACAGTTGTCGAGTACCAGTAACAACTGGCGATGAGCAAGATGAGCCGCTAAAGTTTCCTCTAACGAGCGATTCGCCTCTTCGTTAACCCCTAGTACTTGTGCCACAGCTTGTGGAACCAGTACAGAATTTCCAAGTGCAGCCAGTTCAACAAGCCAAACTCCATCGGGAAACGCTTGTAAGCGTTCTGAAGCTAAATGTATGGCAAGGCGCGTTTTGCCCACGCCGCCCGGCCCGATCAAACTTATAAGGCGAGTATGCTCGCAGATTTGATGAAGCCGCCTTATTTCTGCTACGCGATCGACAAAACTGGTGAGCGGAATAGGCAAGTTATGGCGTGGAGTTAGTCGTTGTTGGGCAGCAAGTGTTTGGAGCAGTGCGGGTTGGTCATCGGGCAGGCTTAAGATGTTTGTCAGCTGTTCTGCCATTTGCTGCGATGGCCGGCGCTGGTTCGCTTCGATCTTCTGAATCAGAGAGACCGAATAGCCAGTGTGCTGAGCAAGTTGGCTTTGGGTGATCCCAAGCAAGATACGCCGTTGCTTGAGCCACAGACCAAATGACATTTCGTCCTTCATACTGCACACCCTAGTGAAAGGATATGGGCAATTATACCATTAGTGTGTTCTAATCTGTGTGGGTTTTGTGTGGCTCATCTAGCTTGTATCGCCAGAATCACCATGCTATGCTCTGAAGGTATCGCACTAGAGGAGGGCAGAAATGGCAAGAGAGCGACGCTTTCGTTTTGGTGTAACGGCTTCCGGCGCTGAGTCACCTGAAGCTTGGCTTCACAGCGCTAGACGGGCGGAACAACTCGGATACAGCACATTTGTTATGCCTGAGCATTTGCACTGTTTTCCACCACTATCAGGAATGCTGGCGGCGGCGATGGCCACATCGACCTTACATGTGGGCACCCTAACCTTTGCAAACGATTTCTGGCACCCACTGTGGCTCGCACGAGAACTAGCAGGGATCGATTTCTTTTCATCTGGGCGGCTTGAAATAGGGATTGGTACTGGTTGGATGTACCAAGACTACCACGCTGGTGGCATAGAGCTTCGTGCTCCATCTGTCCGAATCGAACGACTCCTCGAAGCGATTGCTGTCATTAAAGGTCTCTTTCAAGGAGGGGAGTTCTCGTTTGAAGGACAGCACTATACGCTACGTGATGTCGAATTGAAGCCTCAAACGGTACGAGGGGGCCATCCGCCTTTGCTGATCGGAGGCGGTGGGAAACGCATGTTAGGTATTGCTGCACGCGAGGCCGATATAGTGGGTGTGAACTCACAAATGACTGCCGACGGCCGTTTTGACACCTCTAGGCTTGAGCCAAGCGTATTTGAACAGCAGGTGGCTTGGGTTCAAGAGGCGGCGGGTGATCGTTTTTCATCGCTCGAACTCAATGTACTTGTGAATAGTGTGGCCGTAACCGAGAATCGCGAGGAAGCTGCTGAAGAACTTGCCGCGTATTGGTGTAACCTGGGCTTTATTCTCACTGCAGATTTACTATTACGTTCCCCACGAGCATTGATTGGGAATGTCGAGCAGCTTGTTGAGCAGCTTCAGGATATGCGCGAACGTTACCACGTCTCTTATATTGTGATACCGCAGGCATACATGGAAGCCTTTGCTCCAGTAGTTGCCTATCTAACCAGTTAGTAGCCAATTGCCAAACACCTCTACCCTTAATCCAAGAACTACTCTCTAACTATTAGGGCTATACGATTTTTGCCTATTGTGATAGGAGGAACCAGTATGTAGAACCACGGGCTGACTAATTTACTCTAGCTTGCCACTGTTCAGTAACAGGGATTCGAATATTGCCAAAGCCTTCTTACACGCCTTTCAAGAGATCTGGAAGCTCCAATTGTAATAAACATCCTTGCGACAATGGCCAGATCTTCATCGAAGCACCTTGCATAGAGTGACACCGATAGATAGGGAATAACAGCTTTGATCATAAAGGAATACAAGAATGTCAGCTACACCAAGACTTCTTATTCGCGATGGATCATCCCTGCTGAATCCTATTTCTCCGTCAACAATCACCTATATTGATGGAGTCTTTGAGGGTGGTGGTGCTTTAGGTGCTGCCTACATTGGTGTGCTTACGGCGCTGCGGAGCAACAACATTTGGTTTAAACGAGTGGCCGGTAATTCAGCGGGCGCGATCGTTGCGAGCTTGATTGCTGCTGGTTATACCGAAGACGAATTGGCATATTTAAGTGCGCCAGCGGGCTCGCGTAATAAGCCCGCAAGTCTTCCTCAGCAGCGAAAGCCGATTGATTTTATGAGCTTTATCGACGCACCGAAAATTGAAACCAGCACCCGTCGTGAGACTATACTTTGGCAAGCCCTGAATGGCACAGTGCTTGATGTACTTGGGGAAACGACGCTTCCTCTGCCTACACGTCGTAAGGTCGTTGATCCCCTTATTAAAACTATTGGTAGTATTCCCGGTTATACGCTGTTGGCGCAGTCGATTCAAACTGCGATCGAGCAAGCTATTACCAAGAGCTTGTCCATCCTTCCTCAGAAACAACCTCAATTAAAACAATATTTGCCCAGTACAAAGGCAGCGCGCGCCCAATTAGCCGATCGCCTGTGGGATGGTTTTGTCTCTACAACGTCAGACTATCTCAAGGTGGTGAATCTGCTCTATGAAGGTGGTCTTTGCGAAGGTAGTGTATTCCAGCAAACAATTGAAAGCCTACTGCGTGAGAAGCTTCAGCCCCAACATAGTGGCCCAGTGAGGTTCAGTGATCTGAAGATGGATTTAGCCATTATTGCTTCAGACACAACTTCCCACGAGATGCTTGTTTATTCGACCAAGACCCATGGGTCGATGTCGGTTGCGGAAGCGGTACGGCGCTCAATGAGCATTCCATTTCTCTTCCAACCACGTCTTAATACTAACACTAGACAGCAGCCGTCACACGAGATTATGGATGGTGGCTTGTCCTCGAACTATCCCTATTGGATCTTCTCTAATGCTGGTGCCAATTTTATGGATTTCACCCCTGCAGACCAGCAGCGGCCCAAACTAGGCTTTTTGTTTGACCATACGCTAGATGCGCCACGACAATGGGGTGTTCAGCCAGCTAAGTGGCTAGAAAATGGTCGTGCGATTGATCCTGGCGCATGGAGAGCTCTTGGAGAGACCTTCAATCTTCCAATCAATCAGGATCTACCATCACTTCGCATCCTACATCGTATGCTAAATGTGATCGAGACGATAGATAACAAGGAAAAAAACCTTCGTAAGGCCACTGCACCTGCGATTGTAGCAGGCTTGCCTTATCACGAGGTCACGATCCCGCTCAAAGGCTATCACTGGCTGGACTTTAAGGTCAACACGAATAAGAACCACTTCTTCGCTATGGCTGATCGAGGGTGGCTTGCCGCTCTTGATCTGTTAGATACGGCAGGGCTGCGTCGCTTGCCGATACCTGCTTCACGACCTTATCATCTGCCTTCCCAGTAGCAGAATGCGAACCCCTAGCTTCTTTAGCGATCTGGCAGGATGAGCGCTTTTAATCTCGTTCTAAATCCGGTTGATTAGGTTCTCTTTGGCCTTCGGCAGAGCGGAACGTGACTCTTTTTGCTTTTCCCAGCTTTTCGTTTTTCTGAGCGAAGAGCATGCACGTCTTTAAACGGATTTGGTATGAGTTAACCTCCAGCGTGGGGCGCTGAGAACAACCAGTGAAAATCCTCAGTGGGCGGCATTATACGTGTCGTGTGAATGCTGACCGCTTCCTGTAACTGGAATTTTCATATCAGAACCCGCATAAATTACTTATGCGGGTTCTGAGATCGGCTTTTGTCTATCAAACATGTTTGCCAAGATTGTATTGCTGAAGAACTATTGGTGAAAGCAGTGCAATTCTTGGAATTTGTTTCAATCAAGCAGATCTTAGTCGTAGCGGCGCGATTTCATGGTGCGCTCAATGTCGCGCTGAGCCTCGCGCTTGGCCACATCTTCGCGTTTATCGTAGAGCTTTTTACCGCGCGCTACGCCGAGCTCAACCTTGGCGAGCCGCCCTCTGAAGTAGACCTTCAGGGGAACAAGAGTGAGGCCCTTTTCGCGCAGGCTGCCGCCTAAACGGTTGATCTCGCGCCGATGGAGCAAGAGTTTGCGCGGTCGTGTAGGCTCGTGATTGAAATGAGTGCCCGATTGTTCATAAATCGGAATATGGGCATCGAGCAGATAGACCTCACCGTTCATAATGCGTGCATAGCTGCCGCGCAGATTCATGCGCCCGTTACGCAACGATTTAATCTCGCTTCCGGTGAGCGCGATGCCAGCTTCATAGGTTTCGATAATATCGTAATCATGGCGCGCCTTGCGATTGTCTGCAATAAGGCTTGGCGCTTCTTTTTTAACAGCCATTGTTATCCTCTTCCCAAAGCAGATCGTCTAGCGCCATTATAGCATTTTGCAGCCAAACTGCCCCATTCGCTTGCCCGATTCGTGTGGCGCCTCTCGCGGGATTCGAACCCGCACCCACGCTGCACGCACATTCGCGTGTTGTTCAGCGCTCCCAGCCTCTGTGATTCAGACAGCGCGACCAAGTTGCACACGTGACTTGTGCTCTGCCTTATGAGCTAGAGAGACTTAAACAGTTCTATACGGTTCAATACCAGTATATATGGTGTGTCAAGTCCGCAGCTAGCTGTTAGGTTCCTCCGTTAGTCCCAGTGATATTTTGTCTCAAATAATTTCAAATGATTCGTTTTATTGAAAGAAAGCTCAAAGGAGAGTTAATAGATCGAAATTGTATGGGAAGGAGGCTGATTTTATGTGAAAGTATAAAAGTGTCAATTTGTGCGATATGTCGTTATCGACTTGAAAAATCAATCAAACGTGTGAAACCTATTCGAAGGTAGTGCGTACACTATGTGTGAGTCGATGAACTCGCTGTTACTTCCATAGATGGCAGCGAAAGTCGCTATGTTCACTTGCTTTGTATCGTTTTGATGTCCAAGGGAAAGCTATCGATATCTACAACTTGTCATAAAACGTCTAACACTGCTTAGTCGGACCTACGTCTCGCGTTATATCAACTATCACAAGGAGTAGAGAAAGATGCGGATTGCTTGGATGAAGAGCCGCTTTGTTGCGCTCTGGCTTGTCTTCGCGATCGTTTTAGGCGGTTGTGGCGCTGCTGATCTTAGCGAAGAGATCGATCAAGCGCCGGTTAGTGAACAAACTACGTCGGAAGAAGTTATCGCCGAGGCCGAACCGAGCGAGGAGAGTGAACTCACTCCAGAGAGTGAAGCCACCTCCGAGAGCATGAGCCGTGGCGATAGCGATGCAAATGCTCCGGGCGGCAGTGTTGAAACCAGCGGTAGCTATGTGGCCGACCTTGGTTTCCGCCCTGCCAGCGACGGTTTTAGCTTTGAGAACTATGGCGGCCAAGGCGAGGTCAATCTGACCCCCGCTGACATCCACCGTATGTTTGGCGACCAAGCCTGTTCAACCATTAAAGACGGCGAGTGTATTCTAACCCCTCCCGGTCGGCAGTGGATGGAACAGATCAACGCGGCTATGAGTGGCGGCCACTGTGAGGGCATGGCCGTGTTGAGCTACCTCTTTTATGCCAAGAAGCTCGATGTGAAGGAATTCGGCGCTGACACGGTGCCCGCCCTCGAGCTGGCAGGCAACGAGATGTTGCAGCGCGAGATCGCCTATTGGTGGGCGACTCAAACCACGATGCCAGCCCGCACCGGCATTGTGCAGCAGACCCCCAGCGGTATCGTTAACACCTTGATGGTTTCGTTTGAAGCAGGCCCCGAAGGCAGTGAGCAGTATGCGCTTGGCTTCTACAAGCGCGATATGACCGGTGGACACGCCGTCACGCCTTATGCGGTCGAAGATCGTGGCGATGGCATCTACTGGATCATGGTCTACGACAATAACTATCCGGGCGAAGAGCGCGCCATCGTGGTCGATACCAACAACGATACCTGGTTCTACTCCGGTTCGACCAATCCGGCCGAGCCTGCCGATGATTATGATGGCGACGCCACCAGCTTCAATCTGGAGCTTGCCGCCATCAGCCCTCGCTTGTATCCTCAGGAGTGTCCCTTCTGCGACTTTGAAGAGGTCTCGGCCAGTGGCGCTTTGCTGGCTGCGCCCTTTGTTCAAAGCTCGGGTCAAAAATACAACGAGATCTGGCTGGAAGGCAGCGCCGACCTGCTGATCACCGATATGGATGGCAATAGCATCGGTTTTCGCAATGGTCAATTCGTCAACGAGATTCCGGGCGCTCGCACCAATGCCAACAAGTTTGGCGTCAATGTGTGGGATATCGACGCCGAGCCGGTCTACTACATTCCTTCCAACATCGACTTTACGATCGCCATCGATGGAACACGCTTGACCGAGCCGACCACCTCGACCGTGACCATGATCGGCCCAGGCTACGCCCTAGAGGTGAGCGATATCGTCTTGCAGCCGGGCCAAGTCGACGAGCTAGATGTCTCGCCCGACGGCAGCTATCTCTCCTACCGCGCCCAAAGCAGCTCGACGCCTTTCCTCTTGGTGGCGGTCGAAACCGATCAGTCCGACTATCTGTTCGGCATTTATGGCGAGGAGATGGAGCCGGGCGAAGCGATCACGCTCTCGCTCAACACCAAAGAGGGCTGGCTGAGCGTCGACTCGATCGACAATACGAGCACTGCGAGCTATGGCATCGTCGTTGCCAAGTACGACGATGAAGGCGAGCAGATCTTCGGTGCCGATGGGATCGAAGTGCTGCCCGACGATGTTTTCTACATCGATTATCTGTCGTGGCCGGGCAATGGCCAGCCGATGGTGCTCGAGATCGATGAGGGCGGCGATGGCAGCATCGATGCCACGATCGAGATCGACGATGTGACCGATGAGATCGCCGAGTAGGAGCAGCTCACTTTAGCAAGCGCCTGTTGATAGCCGAAGGCGGACGCGCTAGCAGCCGAATGGGGCTAGAAGCCCATCCGCCAAAGCTTTGAAGCGATCAAACGCATTCGGCATAAACCAGAGAGCGGGCCTGTCTGATCTCTCACAGACAGGCCCGCTCTTTGTTATCGCTCGTTGGCTGAGCCTATGTGGCTACTCGTCGGCCTTTACGACGAGCGGCAGGTAGAGCTGGTAAACCGTCTCTTCGGGCTCGATGTCTTGCACCGTGACCGTAGCACTGGCTGCGAGGGTCGAGCCATTTTCATCGGCCATGGATTCGGGCAGATGCAGCTCGATGGTGACTGGTCCACCAGCTTTCTTGCCCGTCACAATCACTTGAGCTGTAGTCTGTCCAGCAGGGATGGTCAGGCTGGGCGCTACCTCCGCGATTGTGGGATCGCTCGAGCTCAGAGTGAGGGTGAGATTTTGGCTCAAGCTGGTGTCTAGGCTCACCTGCAGCAGGGCTTGTTGGCCCACACGGATGCTGTTCTGTGCGGGAGTGAGGCTGACCTTCAAGCTGATAACGCTGACCTCGACGCTGGCGCTGCCGCCGCCCAGTTCGTTCGGCAGGCTGGCAAGAATAGTCGCTGGCCCACCGACAGCGTTGGCGCTCAGCGCGACGGTGACGCTGGTGTTGTTTGCAGGGATGGTCACGCTGTTGACTAAGCTGACTACGTTGGGCAGGCTGGAGCTCAAGCTGATAGTCGTTGGGCTTGCCTGCGGCTTGCTGATGGTGATGGTGAGCGTGCCTTGGCTACCCACGAGCAGGGTTGGGCTTGAGCTTTGCAGGCTGATGCCGACGCTCGATACCGACACCTGTGCGGTGCTGCTTGCGCCGCCCAGTTCGTTTGGCAGGCTGGCCTGGATGGTTACAGGACCGCCAGCGGCCAGACCGTTGACCGGAATCGAGACGCTTAGGCTGCCCGCGGGAATAGTGACATTCGCGGGAACCGAGGCGATCTGGCTGTTCGACGAACTCAGGGTGACAGTGGTAGCGTTGGCGAGCGCAGCGTTAAGCGTGAGCAAGAGGGAACCCTGTCCTCCTAGCTCTACGGTTGAGCTAGCTGGCGATAAACTGATGTTGATCGGATCGACCTGTAGCGAGACCGAGACAGTTTGCGGTGTGCCTTGAACGTTGGGGGTCGAGCTCGATACGCTCAGGGTCGCACTATAGCTGCCTGCCTGCAGGGCGCTTGCATCGACGCTACAGCTGACAAGCGTGCTGTCGCCGAGGGCTACTCCGGTCGCGCTGGTGGGCGTGCAGCTCAACCAGCCTGTGGCTCCTGTGCCATAGTCTGGTGCACTGATTTCCCAATCTAAGCTTCCCTGGCCTGCGATGGCGTTACCGATGCTGAAACTCTGGCTTGCTGGTGGGTTAGCCCCCACGTAGGTTTGGAAATCGAGGTTGAGCGGTGCTACCTGCAAGGTTGTATCGGCTAAGATAACCAAGCCGAGCGCGTTAGTGTCGTTTTTGTCGACGATTTTGTTTTGAACGTTGGTATATTGAGCCTCGTTCATTTCCGCGCCCGTCACCCCTTCGAAGAGAGCGCTACGCCCATCGAGATCGGTGGGATGAGTGATCAAGGTGATGTAGTTGTTGGTTTGGCCGCTGAATTCGGCTGCGCCCAAGCTGACGCTCGCGCTCGCGCCTTCCACGACGAGACCGTCAACACCACCGCTGAAGCTTGTACCTGCGCCAATCGTGAGCGTACCATTTACCAGAGCAGCGGTGCCTAGGCCCGAGAAACTGTTCTGATTGGGGCTGGCTTCAAGACTTGCTTGGGCTGTGCTGGGTATCTCAATGCCATAGCCGGTGCTGCCGCTGACTGCGCTTACCTGATTCCCCTCAAATTTTGCTCGTGCATTGTTCTCAAGCCGGAAGCCGTGATTTACCGCTGTGAGGGTATTGTTGCGCAGCACAATCGGCTGATTGGCGCTACCTGCGCTGAGCCATGCCATACCAATCTGAGCACCGTTGACGGTGTTCTGCTCGACCAAGACCTGGCTGTTTGCGCTTGACTGTGAAGTGAGACGGAAGGCCGTCTGATTGTTTAGGAGCGGATCATTATCAGCTGCAAGGTTCTCGAAGGTGTTGCCCTTGATGGTGATATTGCTGCTATGGGCATGGCCGTTCTCCCAAATACCGATCACGCGTTCAGGGCTGTTCGATTGAGCCTCTAATACGCGCACGGTATTGCCGATGATTTGCAAACCATCGTAGTTGGCGCCGCCGTGGGTATTGGACTGCATCGCCACAGAGCCTTCGCCCTCACCATCGCCCTCACCATCGCCGTACAACTCGATCAGGTTATTGCTGATCGTAATATTGTTGCCTCGTGCATAGTGGATACCAATATTTTGGGAGGCATCAGCTGGAGCGACCGAGCTATGTACGTCGCGTGCTACTCGAATATGGTTGCCATCGATAGTGGTATTGTTAAAGGTGCCAGCTGGTGTGCCACCTAGGCAGCAGAAGAAGCCAATGGAGAAGTCGAAATCCAGAATCTTCAGATTCGAGAAGGTCCAGCCTTGGTTGACGCCCACATCATAGAAATAGAAAACACCTTCGAAGTTTACGGAGTCTTTGTCGCCCGGTCCCTGAATCGTCGCATCGCCTAAGGCGTTTGCGCGAATCGTTACATTGTTCACGTTGGCTGGAGCTTTGATCGTATAGTCATCGTCGCTGCCACTCACTTTATCGTTGCCCAATGCCCAGTCGGCATCGGCATAGGGCTGCGTTCAGTCGAAGGTGCCCGACAAAATGAACTCTTGGTCGCTCAAGGCACAGCCAACCGCATTGGCCAGTCTGCGATAGTTGTTGTCTGCCGCGCTTGTGTCTGCGCCCGCTGTGACTTGAATGCTTGTCGGATGCTGCCAACCAGGCGAGCTAGGGTCTGCATCTTCACCGTGGATCATCCAAGGTGCGAACTGGCCTAAACCGCTGAGACTCTGCCCCAAACCGCCGGGATTGTCGCTGCTGCTTGGGCCGCTCTGATCGTTCCACCAGTTACAGGTTAGGGTTGCATTGTTTGCTGCTACATTCAAGCTGCGTAAGCCCAATGTATTGTCAACTAACTGATTGTAGTTCACTACTGCGCTGGTATTTTGCGAATAGTCGCGCCCGAAGAACTCATCGTTTTGGTCGGCTTGCACTTGGTTGTGACCTTGTTGCAGTTGAATACCAACATCGTTCTCGCTGATACTATTGTTCAGCACACGATGATCGAGGCCTCCTACGACGATGCCGAAACCGGTGCTTTGGCTGCCGGGATTATCTTGCTTAAAGCCGGTTACCGTATTATTTGTCACCACCACGCCAGTAGTCGGTAGATGAACGCCATTGTCGGCGTCGGCTGTTCGTTCGATCACCGCGATGCCTGCGATATCACGCAACTCGTTGGTGCCTGTGGCTGTGAAAGGCCCGCCGCCTTTGCTGACCCGGTTGCCAGTCACCACCACGCTACCTGGCCCGCTGCTCGCACCATTGCCCTTAGCGTTTTTGATCTCGATGCCATAACGACCATACACAGTGATGGTATTGTTGCTCACTAGGTATTCACCGATACCATCTGGATCGTAGGCCAGCAAGGCGATGCCCGAGTCGGTGGCCTCACCTAGACCCGTTCCGCCCGATACAGTATTGCCGCTGATCCGCACATTGCGCGCGGCAAATCCACTGTTTGGACCATCGTTCAGGTCGATGCCCGCGATACGATTGCGCAAGAAGGTGCTATTTTCAACGGTGATATTGGTCTTGCTCATGCTCTGCATCATGATGCCGCGACCCAGGCCGCTCAGATTGTTGTCATTGGCGATGACATTGGAAAAGCGGATATTCTGAATAGGCACAGAGCCAGCAAATGCGAAGCCAGCGCTAGCGTTTTGGCTGCTTTCAACCTCTTCAATAACAATCCCATCTAGGGCGATATTTTGGCTGAATACTCCAACCGAAAAATTGATGATTTTCAGCTTGGAGATGGTCACATTCGTTGCGCCTGCTGCGAAGGTGATGCCATTGCCTGTTTTGGTCACACCATCGAGAATGGTGTTAGGACCTTCACCTTCGAGCGTAAGGCTTTTATTGATCGTGACTGGGCCGTTATAGGTGCCTGCTGCCACATGAACGGTACCGCCTGCATCAACAGCTGCGACACCAGCCGCGATCGTCAACTTAGCATCATCGATGCTTGTACCACTGTTGCTATCTGAGCCGCTAGGACTGACATAAATGTCTGAGGCGGCTTGGACACGGGGAGTTGACCAAAGCCCAGAAAACGAAAGGATCAGCGCTAGAGCCGCAAAATAAGTCAAATAATACTTAGGCGAGAGACCTAAAACCGATTTCATACAGACTCTCCTTATAAAGGCTACACTGTCTACAGTTTGATATCCCTAGCTAAATGGGATACAAATTCGATGGATGGATGGAAATTGCAATAAAAAATATATTACGGCGCTGAACTTCCTTTCTGTTGAGGAATCATATGCTTACATACTATTGGTTACAAAATGTTAGTAAAAATGACTGTCTTATAGCCAGATCTAATGACGATTTATTCATATCTTAGTATTTTTATATTTCGTAGTAATTACGATATGAAGTAATTGTAAATAATTGTTTACTATCTTTACGATACACTCTAGCTTGCTCTGATCATTTTGTTGTCTATCAATCTGGCTGTTAAGAGGAGGAAATGCCAAATCTGCTAACGATATTCTTTGATAGCCTTGGGCTGAGCGAAAGTCCCCTCTTTTTGTTGTATGACATTTCGGCGGCATAGCCTCTTCTCCAACGAAGCTCCATGGCGCGTCCGCCTACGGCTACCAAGGTCCCGCCCGCCGCACAAGTCTGTAGTTGGCTGTGCGTCGCAGTCGCCCCCACACGAGCACGAGGCTAACGGTTTCCGTAAGATTTCGCGCTATCGCGTGAACTATGCACCCAAGCCTTTTCTCGCTTTTCGTCTTCACGTTCTTTCAAAGCAAGTCTCTAAACGGATTCGCTATGACTTGAATCTTGCGATTATTAGGGGATAGTGGCTCATGCGCTTGTATTGCTGTTGGGGATGTTTTGTGGGGGATCTTGAGAGGCTAAACAGCAATACAGCATATTCAGACATGCTGTATTGCTGTTCCAGCACGGTCTCGTGTTATATGTATCGAAGCGATACAGTACGGTATGTTAAAGAGATCAGGAGGAAAGCTCGAAGAGAGCGCTCACCAAGCCTGGAGTGTGTGCTCTACCATGCAGGGTTGCCTGTTGGCGCACCAAACTAAGATTGAGCAGACGAGCCGCCGCTTGGATATGAGGGTCTTGAATCACTGCTAGACTTGTCGCAGGGTCATAGCAATGAATGTTCACTTGGTCGAATCCAGCGGCTTGATAATGAGTGGCATTGATAGTGGTTGCTGGGTAACGAGCGAGAAATTCTTGGTCGCTGTAGGCTTGGCTAAAAACACTATCTGCCAGATTGATAAAACAAGTTCCGTCTCTGAACACCACAAATGCTTCCATTGTGCTCATATTGACCACAGAGGCTCTCTCTCCTCCAAAGGTTGAGGGAAGGCAACTTAGAGCCCAAAATCGCCCTTCGCTGCGGAAGTAGGCTGGCACCGTGCTTGTGATATAGGTTTTTAAGAGTTGACAGATCGCTTTATGCTCGGGCAATTGGGCCAATATCCGTAGCTTGTGCTGATCGCTGAGCAGTTTATGAGCCTCGATCTGGGGTCGCTGAGCGGCATGCATATCGCTGGGATTTTGGCCGCTCTCAAGCCAGACCTGCTGTTCTTCGGGAGTCAGAAGGATATCGAACTCGCTTGAACCGTAGGGCAGAGTGATATGGACTTTATTGTGGAGCGGGACATCGTAACTATCGAGGGTGTGAATAACCTCGCGCTCTTTAGCCCGTAGCAATGCGACCCTTTTAGGTAGGCGCCTAAAGCTCAAGCGCTCGATGTTGTCAAAGCGCAGCCTGTGTTGTTGAAAGCGCTTACAAACATCAAGCGACATGCCAACATAATAGCTATCATCGGATAGATGGAGGATGTAGAGGCCGGTTCGTTTCCCTTCTGGAAGCAGATCGTTGATTGAAGATCGCTGGCGGACATTGAAGGTTTGAGCAAATTCGAGTTGATCGAGTAATCTTTTGGTGAGAGATGGCATAGCAAAATATACTGATTGGAAGCGAGAAACGATGCTATGTCATCATAGTCAAAAGATTGTTTTTGGCAAATCCAATACTCATCGAGCGAGTGATAACAGATCCGATTACCTTCTTGTTGGCCTTCGGCAGAGTGGAACGTGACTCTTTTTGTTGTGTGAGATTTCGCGCTGCCGCGCGAAATCTCACACAACCCTTTTCCCGGCTTTTCGTTTTTCTGAGCGGAGAGCATGCAGGTCTTTAAACGGATTTGGTATCACTCAACTCTTCCCCGCTTTTTTGTTTGCCTACCTTGCGAGCGTGCACGTCTTTACAAGGGGATTTGCTATGATCTGTTTGGGTTATTGTGTATCTGGGCGGCCTCTCTTCTCGACGGCGACTACGACTGCATTTTGAGGGCGGGATGTTGGTAGCCGAAGGCGGACGCGCCAAGAACCGAATGGAAGGGAGAGACCTCGCCGCTATAGAATGAGCGCTCCTAAAACACCAAGGCTATTTGGTTTTCAGGCTAGAAGCAGGGCTGTTTGTATGCCCATTGCTTGCACCGCTGCTCGTATGCCGATTGCCATTAGGCTGTTGTAGTGCCGAAGCTGAACCGTTGCGCTGTTCCAAAGCTCGTTTAGGCTGGTTTGGCTTGCGCTGCGGAGTGTGCGCTTGTTCCGGCAGGCCGTTTTTGCTTGCTAGGAGTTTGATCGCATAAGCGATGCTGCTTTGCAAGGTTCCCTGCGTTACGATGCTGCTCATATCGACGCCCAAGCCGACTAAGGTTTGAGCCACCTCTGGGCGAATACCGCTGATAAAGGTTTGGGCGCCCAGCAAGCGGATAGCGTGGGCAGATTGTAGCAGCGAGCTGGCGACGGCTGTATCGACCACTGGCACGCCGGTGATATCGATGATGACGACTTTGGCTCGCAGGTTAACGGTGCCGTTGAGCAGGGTATCCATCACTTGTTCGGCCCGTTGCGAGTCGATCGTACCGATCAAGGGCATAATCACGATCTGTTCGGTTATTGGAATCAGCGGCGTCGAGAGTTCCGCTAGGGCCGATTTTTGGGCGTAGATAATCTCTTCTTGCAGACGGGCGCGCTGCTCTTCGACGATTTGGCGCTCTTGTGTCTCTTGTTGCAGCCGCTCGTACGAGATGCGCAGCTCTTCTGCGGTCTGTTTCGCCTGCTCGAACAACTGCGCATTCTCAAGCGCGATGGCCGCCTGCGAGGCCAGCAAGTTTAAGATCTCTAGCCGCTCGGTGCTAAAGACGTGGGTGACGAGTTTGTTTTCCAAGTAGATCAGGCCGAGCTGTCGCCCTTGGCTCACCAGTTGGAGACAGGCGATCGATTTGGATTGTTGCTCGACGATATAAGGATCGTGAGCGAAGCGGCCATCTTTGCTGGCGTTGTGAATCACCAGATTGCGGCTCTGATGCTGGGCGAAGCGAATTAGACTGATTGGTAGGCGTGCCTGGTGGTGGTCTAGATCGCCCAGATGGAGCGTCAGCTGATCAGGATCGAGCGTCATCTCGGCTTCAAACATCAGCTCGGAATCTTTGACCAAGAGGAGAGCGCCTTTGTGGGCTCCGGCTCCCTCAAGCATAATCTGCATCAGCTTGCCCAAGAGCTCATCGAGCACCATCTCGCTGGCCAAGATCTGGCCAGCCTTGATCACGCTCGCCATGTCGAGCAGCTCACCGCGCCCACGGCTGGTGGTGGCTTGGCTCGTGCTTTGGCGCAATAGGCTGCTTGAAGTGCTTGAACTGGCTGCGTGTTCGAGCAATTCGGGGTAGGTTTGGTCGAGCCGTTGAACTTTTGCCAGCGCGCCCCAACGCAGATAGCCGTTGTAGGCGTCGGAGAGGTACATCTGAGCGATGCGTTGGCGCCCACGTTGGAGATAAAACTGTGCTGTCAACTCGTTGGCAAGCGCTTCAATATGGCGCAGATTATGTTCTTCGGCGGCTTCGATGGCGCGATCATAGAGCAGCGTCGCATCGTCGAAGCGCTCTTCGATGCGGGCCAGCTCGGCTGCGATCAGATCGGCCTTGGCGCTGAAGTTGGCAGGGTTATGCTTATTCCAGTTTTGAAAGCTCGTCAATAGCTGGGTGATCTTTTGGCGATAGTTGGCCTGTTGTTCTGGCGTAGCCTGATTGTACAAAGCTGCGTAGGTTAGTGCTTGGAAGAAGCGATATTCGCAGTTGTGCGGCATAACATCGAACAACATGGGCTTGTCGTCGATCAGATCGATATACTTCAGAACAAGCTCGTGCTCTCTCAGAAAGCCGAGCGTGATAACGCGCTGAATGCCGAAGAGAGTCAAGATGACTTCTATAGGCTGAGCGGCCAGAAATTCCTCTTCATTGAAGTTTTCCGAATCGAAACTGGTGGGGTTTGGCAGGCGACCCAACAGGGCGAGCGTCATCTGGTTAAACAGGCGCTTGATGTCGACAATGCCCATGTTGTTGGTGCTGACCAAAAAGTCGCCGTAGGTTTGAACATCGACCAGCATTTTCTGCAGTTCGGTGCCCTTCATATAGAGCAGAATCAGCAGGTGGACCGCCGAGTAACCTGCATAGTCGATATCGCCCGCTTCCAGACATTCCAAATAGGCTTCTTGCATTAAGCTGAAGCATTCGCTGTAGGGCTTGATCCAGTGGTAGACATAGCCCACAACCGACTGTTTGGCGCGCCCTGAAAGCTCGATTACTTGGGCGCGTTCGTTCATGCGCAAGCCGAGCTCTCCAAATTGATAGGCGCGTGGGAAGTCGCCCGTCATACGGGCCGTAAAGACGCCGTAGGCTCCATAGATCAGGCCCGAAAGCGGTGAATTGCCGTGGATCAGACTGATTCTGACCGGTTCGAGGGTGGTGAAGGCGAACATATTTGGCCCGACGTTGTAGGCCATCGAGACCCAGTTCATCAATAGGCGCAGAATCTGAACCTTCTCGGGATCTTCGATATCAGGCGCGTTGAAGATCGCTTCGCTGCTGCGCTCTTGCAACAAGCTATCGATCTCTGCTATCACCTTGGGCAGGGCGGCCGTCGCCTCTTCTTCGTTTCTAGGCATATCTGAGCCTAGAACTGCCAGGGCCTCGTGGATACAGTTGGCCGCTTCGGCGATCATCACGCGCTTGTTATAAGCTTCGAGGCGGGCCAGATAGACCTCGCTTTTGTCGAGCTTTGTGCGCAGCTGTTGCAGTTGAATAGCGAAGAGCTCTTGGCCTTTTTCGAAGCTGCCGCTCAGCGATTCGCTGATCGCGCTGATCAGATAGAGATCGCGACAGAGTTCGTACTGCTCTTGCCAGGCGTTTTCGGGCAGTAGCTCGCGGGCGACGCGCGTATAGGCGAGGGCTGAATCGAAGGCGCTGCTCGCGTGGGCGCGTTGGGCAGCCCGCAGATTGAGTTTGCAGAGCTCGATGCGCTCATCTGGCTGACCAATAAGCTGGCGCGCTTGGTTGAGGTGGTTGACGATCTCAAAAATGCGCTCGTCGAGCTGTTCTGGAGCTGTAGCTTGCAAGATCAGCCTGCCGATGGTATGGTGCAGGGCTTGGCGCTCCTTTTCGGGCAGCATGCTATAGGCCGCCTGTTGCACACGGTCGTGCAGGAAGCGACAACGCGTATCGAAGTCTTTGAGATCGTCGAGCTTGTCGCTTTGGTGGGCGCTAGCCAAGTAGCTTTGCAGCAAACGAATATCATCGCTTAGGGGCAACACCAAGCCCTCGTCAAGGGCCTCTTGTAGGCCTTGTAGTGTGCTGGCCAAATTGCTCTCGCTCACGATCGCAAGGGTGTGTAGATCGAAGCGGTTGCCGATGCTGGCGGCTCGCATCAGGGCGTTTTGGGTAGCGCTTGCAAGCCGTTGTAGCTTATTGACCATAAATTCGACCACGTTATCGGTGGCGAGCGCCTTTTCGATGGCTGCGAGGTCCCATTGCCAACCGTGCTGCTCCTGCGAAAAGACCACGATCCGATCTTCGTGGAGCGTTTTTAAAAACTGGTTGATGAAGAAGGGGTTGCCGTGGGTTTTGTTATGAATGATGCGGGCCAGGGCTAGGCTCGCTTCTGGGCTCGACTGGAAGGTGTCGGCGATCAGATCGCGCACATTTGTAACGTTAAGCGGCTCGAGACGCAGAGTAGTGACCGCCAGTTTTTGGGCCTTGAGTTCGTCGATGATCATGCTCAAGGGGTGGCCTGCCAAGACTTCATTGTCGCGATAGGCCCCTATCAAGAGCAGATGTTTGCTTTCGCTTTGGCTGAGCAGATAGTGTATACAGCGCAGCGAAGCGATATCGGTCCACTGTAAGTCGTCGAGGAAGAGCACGAGCGGATGCTCAGCTTGGGCGAAGACGCTTAAAAAGCGCAGCAGGGTGCGGTTGAAGCGCGCTTGAGCTTCGTTTGGCGAGAGCGGGTTGGGGCTTGGTTTTGGTCCAACCACTTGTTCTAGCGCTGGCAACACTTCAACTAATACAGCGAGATTGCTGCCAACTTGTTCTTCAAGCTGTTCTTTGTAGTGCTCGATCTGCTCGCTTGGTTGGCGCAGCACCTGTTCGACCAGCTCATTGAGCGCTTGCAGCAGCGAGGCGTAGGGGATATCGCGTTTGGTTTGGTCGAATTTTCCTCTGATAAAGAAGCTGCGCTGACCCACGATCGGCTTATGGATTTCGTTGATCAGGGCCGACTTGCCCACGCCGGAATAGCCGCTTACCAATAATAGTTCGCTGGGGCCTGTGCTAACCCGTTCGAAAGCTTCTAACAAGCTGCGCAGCTCTTGTTCGCGCCCATAGAGTTTTTGCGAAATGCGCAACCCTTCGGCCAAGTCATGTTTGGCCAGCGGGAAAGGTGCGATCTCGCCGTGCTGTTGGAGGCGTTCGAGACAGAGTTGCAGATCGGCTTTTAGGCCTTCCGCTCGCTGGTAGCGGTCTTCGCTGCTTTTGCTCAACAGCTTCAGAATGATCTGCGAGAGCACCTCTGGGATGTTCGGGTTCACCTCGTGGGGGGGAATCGGGCTGCGAGCGATATGGCTATGCACCAATTCGAGCGCATCTTTGCCTTGGAAGGGCAAAAAGTGTGTGAAGATTTGATAGAGTGTGACCCCTAACGAGTAGAGATCGCTGCGATGATCGACAGCGCGGTTCATGCGCCCGGTCTGCTCGGGCGAGATATAGGCCAGCGTGCCTTCGAAATGGCTGCTGGGACTAATTGCAGCATCTTGTTGGAGGCGGCTGGCGATGCCGAAATCGGTGATTTTAAGGACTTTGCTGGTTTCGTTGTAAATAATATTGTGCGGCTTAATATCCTTGTGGATAATGCCGTGACGATGGATCTGAGCTAGACTCTCGCTCAATTTAATTGCGATCTCGAGACCTTCTTCAAGGGCAATTGTTCGCTGTTCAAGGATGTGTTGCAAGGATTTCCCAGCGATGTCTTCCAAGATCAGCAGAGGGGTGTTATCGCTATACTCAAGAGAAATAACATTTACAATCCCATCAAGATGAAGATCTTTGATAAGCTCATACTGGTGGACGATTCGGGCTAATTCGCGAGCGCTTGGCTTGTTTGACTTGCTAGTTTTGACAATGACTGATTGCTGGTCGGCGAGACGTGTGGCACGATAAATAATGCTCTCTCGACCCTGGTGCAATGTTTCAGATGGAATGTAGGAGGGGCTTTGCATAAAAACCTTCTCGCCTTGTCTAAAGCTAGTGCTTTGTAAGTAGCCTGTACTTTGGTTTTTTGCGTCGAGTCAGCTTTGTTGTATCCGGTCTGTCCTGTAAAGGAGCTAAACTGGGCTTTGCAAAGTTGTGTAAGTGAAGTACTAGTTGATCTATAACGAAACAAACGAGTACTCTGTTTTGTCTGGAGTAAATAATGGTAAAGTATGTGTGGAATTGTTAAATATATGCCATGCTAGCATACTTTTTGTAAAATTCAATAGATTCTTTCGTGTAAATTAAAATAAACACTAGTAATTTAACTATTATGATTAGGAGTGTAAGTTTTCTTGTTTTTGTTTATAAAGCTACTTGATATATGAATATAACAATTTGAAGTTGTGATATGGTTAGGCTTTTGATGATTTTTTGGTTATTTATTTTGGTATATGTTGATATAGATCTTAATGCGTGAGATGTGTTGAAAATATTTGATTTGTTGCTTATTGTGGGTTCATTTTTAAATAGCAATGATTTAAGAGGTTTGTTGTGATAGATCTAGCGTTTAGAGGATAGAAAATAAAACGATCGATAGGAAGCCTGTTTGTGTGCTTGGATTTTTGGGGGCGGCTTCCGTGCACAGTCAGAACGGACCTCATTTGTTGGGCGGGATGTTGGTAGCCGTAGGCGGACGCGGTTGAGCTTGGATGGGAGGACAAAACTTCGACGCCAGAGCGCTGAAGCGATCAAGCGGAAGTTGCTATTAAGAGAGCAAAAGAGCCGGAATAGAACGCTTCAGGTGGAAGCGCCTGTTCCGGCTGTTGTATGCTCTGGGAGGGTGTTATTAGCTAGCTCTTCGTTTGGCGATCTCGGCGCGAACGATCGGCGCGACTTTGGTGCCGAAGAGCTCGATGGCGCGCATTACCTTCTTGTGTTCGATCGGCCCGACGCCCATTTGGAGCGTGAAGCGCTGATGCTTAAAGTGCTCGTATTGGAAGAGGATCTTTTCGATCACTTGATCGGGCGAGCCGACAAAATTCGAGCCGCGCAGACCGCGTGCACTCTCTAGGTGTTGGCGGGTGATGGTGCCCCAGCCGCGTTCGCGCCCTAGGCGATTCATAGTTTGGGCGTAGGAAGGGAAGTAGTCGTCGGCGGCTTGCTGCGAATCGTCGGCGATAAAACCGTGCGAGTTGATGCCGAGCGCGAGTTTGGCCGGATCGTGGCCAGCTTGGCGAGCGGTCTCGCGGTAGAGATGGGCGAGCGGCGCGAACTGTTCGGGCAGGCCGCCGATAATGGCGATAACCATGGGCAGGCCCAGCGAGGCGGCGCGCACCACCGACTCGGGCGTGCCTCCTACACCGATCCAGACCGGAAGCGGATTTTGGACCGGGCGGGGATAGATGCCCAAGTTTGTGAAGCTGGGTCGGAAGTGGCCTTGCCAGCTGACTCGTTCGCTCTCGCGCAGGCGTAACAGCAGGTCGAGCTTTTCTTTAAACAGTTCGTCGTAGTCGTTGAGGCTGTAGCCGAACAGCGGGAATGATTCGATAAACGAGCCGCGCCCCGCCATGATCTCGGCTCGACCATTTGAGATCAAGTCGACGGTGGCGAACTGCTGAAAGACCCGCACAGGGTCGTCGGAGCTGAGCACCGTGACCGCACTGGCTAGGCGGATACGCTTGGTGCGCGCTGCGGCTGCCGCAAGAATGGTGGCTGGCGAAGAGGCGAGATATTCGGGGCGGTGGTGCTCGCCGATCCCGAAGACATCGAGGCCCACTTGGTCGGCGAGCTCGATGGTTTCGAGCAGCTCGGCCATACGTTGCGCTCCGCTGATACGAACCCCGGTCACAGGATCTTTGTCGAATTCTACAAAGCTGAAAACACCTAATTCGAAGGGTTGATCTGTTTGTTGAGATACATGTGGCATTGAAACTGAACGTCTTTCTATATCCATAAGAATAAAAAGCTCTTGGGCAAAGAATAAAAGTGTTTCGAAAATGCTTGCCCTTGAGCATTTCGCTAAATGCTCCGCTGCATAGAGCCGCTCGTCCACTCAGTTTGAGGCCCATGGTGGAGAACTGTCTGAAAGCGCAGTAGTTGGCTGTGTACTCCGTAGGCTATATTAAGGCAGTATAGCGCATATCTTACTGTCTTGGCTTGTAAACAAAATAGCGATCTAACTTGAAGACGAATCGAGCGCTACTTTAGCTTCGAAACACTCCTAAAAGTGACGATGGCGTCTGGTTTAAGCTGCGAAAAGCGCAGCTTGATCTAGAGCGATGAGCCGTTTGCAGAACGCATACAAAGAGATCTGGCATTGTGTATGCCAGATCTCCCAAATGCTGAAGCTATAGGCCGAAGAATTAGGCGCTCTTGCTGCGAGCCGCCTTGAGGGCGTTTGCCCACCAGACCAGATCGTTGAGCATGGCATCGGCGCTTGGCTTAAGGTGTGGCAGTTCGTTCAGGGGTCGACCCTCCTTAACGGTTGCCATAAAGTCGGCGCCACCGATGTGAACAGCGCTCTTGACGGAGGCCATCTGCAGTTCGACCGCGATCAGGCGTAGATGCTCGATCGCGCGAGCGGCGCCGACGCCGCCGTAGCCGAGGTAAGCGGCAGCCTTGCGCTTCCACTCAGGTGAAGCGTAGTCGAGGGCATTCTTGAGTGCGCCCGAGATGCTGTGGTTGTATTCGGCAGTGATGAAGATATAGCCGTCGAATTCGTCGATCTTCTTCTGCCAGCGCTGGGCGACTTCGCTTTTGCTGGGCGCCCAAGCGTTCGAAGCGACTTCCTCGAAGAAGGGCAGCGGATAGTCGCGCAGGTCGACGATCTCGACCTCCATATCGCCGCGCTCTTTGGCGATATCATAGATCCATTCAGCAGGCTTGTGACCGAACCGTGTTTCGCGGGTTGTACCGATGATGATAGCGATCTTTGGTAAGCTCATTGTTCTTGTTTATTCTTTCAACTAAGATCTTAACAACAATTGATGGCTGTAGTATGCAATGTTGTTATCCTTTTAAGTGTCCTTGAAATACGTCCATGCTGATTTGTAAAGGAAATATTTGATTATATAGCGCTGAGATTCGTTTTTGCTTGTTAGGAATAGTGAAAAAGATTTTAAGCTCTAGCATATTCGACAGAAAGATGTATACTGAACGAAGTGTTGGGTAACCGAAGGAGTGAAGCATGTCTAGGCAACTTCGAATGCAATTGCCTACAGTTATAAATAAGCAGCTTACGCTTGCCGAGCATACGATCGAGGTCGAGAGCCCTGAGTGGTATGCTTGGCTACAGGCTGTGGAGACTCAGAGTTTTCGTTGGCAAGGCGAACAAGGAGCGATGACGGTACGGCGCGAGCTCAAGCGCGGGCGCCCCTATTGGTATGCCTACCATAAACGGCGCGGCAAACTCCTCAAGGCCTATGTTGGGAAGAGTGAGGAGTTATCGCTAAGTAAACTTGAAGCTACGGCTAGTTGTTTGCTTTCCGAGGGAACGCAAGCTCAATCTTGCTTGGAAATGCGCTTTTTAGGTCATCCCGAGCTGTTGCGCAACGGCAAGCCGATCACAGGCCTAACCAACAAGGCGCTCTGCTTTTTGGCCTATTTGATCTATCGCAGAACGCCTCAGAATCGCGATCACCTTTTGGCGCTCTTTTGGCCGGATAGTTCGACAAGTGCAGCGCAGAAGAATCTGCGTAATCTGCTCTGGTCGATCAAAAGTACACTCGATTTCGAACTGATCGAGGTTCAAGGCGACAAACTCTGCATCAACAGCGAACTGTTCGGCCAGAATTCGAGCCAGTTCTGCGATCTTTTCTCGTATATGAACACCTGCCATGAGGAAGAAGCGACCAACAATTTGCTCCCCGAACAACAAGTACCGCTTCACAGCCTTGAAGAGCGTGTTCGGCTCTATCGCGGGCGCTTTCTCGAAGGGGTCTCTTTCGAACACGAAGTCGATCTGGATCTCTGGTTGACCATTCAGCGTGAGCAGTTTCATCAACACTTTCTCTGCGCGGTTATACGCCTGATCGATGTCTACCGCGAACAGCAGCTCTGGTCTCGTATGATTCAGGTGGCTCAGCAGGCAGTCGCCTTTGAGCCATGCGAAGAGCAGCTCTATGTGGTGCAGATGGAGGCTTGGGGCCGCTTGGGGAATCGCAGCGCGGCCCTGCGTGTTTACGAGCTCTTGCGAAACGTCTTATTACGCGAACAGGGGATCGAGCCTTTGGAGGAGACAAAGCGGCTGCGCGATATGATCGCTCGGGGTCTGTTAGGCCCACAGCTGAGTATATCGCTGGTGCAAAAGCGCCAGCTTGTGTTTGGCTAAGCTGTTGGAGCAACCGTTTGTGCTCTTAGATCGCTAGGCAATGATACATCAGAACAGGTGTTGAGAGAGATTTTGAGCGATAACGTTAAATCTCCCTCAACAAACATTGTGTTCCTAGATGCGTTCAACTAGAACGTATTACGTGGATTGTGAAGCATCTCTAACTTTGAGATTGTGATCTGTAAATGCGATCTTGAGTTTCGCATTTGGCTCAGATGGCGCCAACAACGCTAGGACGAGTAACACGCTATCTTGAGCGGATAGGGATAATAGTTGCTATTGTTCGCCTGATAGCTCTGTGTTACATCCGGCGTGTTTTTGCTCAGAATGGGCTTTGGAATGTGTTATATGTAGGCTCCATAGTTGCTGGCGTAGCTCCAGGTGAGCTATCGATCTTCCTATTTTAAGCGATCAGTTTTTGGCCCAGCGAATCACAGCACAGAGCAGATCGGGCACTTGATTGTGGTTGATCGCTGTAAAAAACTCGGGCGCCTGCTCAGCGTTCACCACATGCGAAATCGTTCTGCCCCAAGGCAATGCCCCGCTCGCTATCAGTTTGATCACGGCGCGGCGGGCGGGCGCGAGGCCATCGTTGCAGGGGTAAAAGGCGGTCAGCTCTTTGCCGTGGGGCACCAAAAAGTGGTACGAGATCGGCGCATTGCCGTAGTTGCCCAAAAAGACAAAACTGCCCCGTTTGCGCACCAACTGAAAGGCAGTGTCGAGGTTGGCTGCCACGCCCGTTCCTTCAAACACCACATCGGCGCCGCCCGGTGCGATCGCCTCGACTTGGGCTCGAAGGTCGCCGCTGCTCGCATCGAGAACGTGATCGATGCCGAGGCGGCTTGCCAGCGCCAAGCGAGCAGGGCTCAGATCGACCCCGATGGTGACAGCGCCGCGCAGATTCGCCGCCAAGAGAGCGCCCAAACCGATCGGCCCCATACCCTGCACCAAGACCCTATCGCCCATGCGCACGCCCGCCATGTCGACGGCGTTAAAGCCGACCGCTGGCAGCACAAAAGTCGAGCTGAGCATTTCATCGGCGTTGGCTGGCAGGTGGGCTATGCCTTCGGCCTTGCTGGGTGCGATAATCGCGTGTGAGCAGTGCGTGCCTGCCGCCGTATTGACCCGCTGCCCCCTCAGCTCCATAGGCAGGTAGTTGCGGCGATAGTAAACTTTGTCGCCCACGCTGTAGCCCTCGACTTGGCTGCCGACCGCGCTGACCCGCCCGACCGCTTGGTAGCCTGTGCAGAGCGGAAACGGCCCCCAATCGAGTTTTTTGCGAACCAGCGCGAACTCGGTGCCGACGCTGACTCCCGAATAGATCGTTTCGATCAAAATCTCGTCCGGTTTGATCTGGGGAAGCTCGAAAGTTTCGAGCGAAAAGCGCTGCTGATCGTCACAGATCAAAGCTTGGGCAAAGCTCATAACAATCGCTTTCTTTGCAAACGATAGAGCCTCCATTGGCTCTACAACAGCACACTAGCCTGTCGACTCAGGTCTCGTTTTCGCATTCGCTTGTTTGGTTTCGCATGTTGACGGAGAGGTCCCTAGCATCCATTCGGCTTCTAGCGCGTCCGCCTTCGGCTATCAACAGGTAGCTCACTCCATTCGGCTGCTATCTGTCGCTACCGAAAGGCCGTCGCAAACTCAACGATGCGCATCCATCCCCTATGCCTAAAAGCGCTTATTCCATAGCGAGCTGACGGGCGATCTCCGGCTTGACCGGATAGAGCTTCTCTGGCGGCAGCAGACGTTTAGCTTGTTCGGCCCGCCCTGTGCGCAGCAGATCGCGGATCTTCTTGGTGCGCGGCGTGTAATCGACGATCTCAACGACCCATTCATCGACATAACGCTCGATGACATGGCGGCTGAGCCCGACTTGGATGGCATTGTAGCCTGGGTCTGCGCCGCGCAGCGAGCGGTCGGGGTCCCACTGGATATGTACCTGAGCTTGTTCAAACTGTTGCTGCCAAGCTTGGTACGAGCCGTGGATTTTGGCTTCGTAGCTGGTTAGAGCGCCTAAGCTGAGCGCTTCTTCCCAGCCCTCGCGCTTGATGCGCACAGCCAAAATATGCTCTTGGTTGGGCTTCTGGCCCCAATTGCTGCGCTCCATCAGCCAAAGAAACGAAGGCTTGATCCAGGTCATGCGGCGCAGCGAAAACGGTGTCACAAAACGCTGCTGTTGCAATGCAGGCAGGGCGATGGCGGCGGAATAGGCTTGGTAGACCACAATGGTCGAGGCGTCGTAGTCGGCCCTGATGGCGTTTTTCAGTGACATAACACTCTCTATCAGGAAGCGCTTTGGGCAGGGGAAGAGTCAGTAGGTCGTAAGACCATTTCGCTGATTGTGCCCACCAAGTCGCCATGTTGCTCGCGGGTAACACGCTTGATCTCTTGCCATTCTTGGTCGGCCATAAAGCGCTGCCAAGCGAGCTTCATCTCCTCTTCGTTGGGCCACTCGAGCAGATAGACGAACCTTGTGCCTTGCTCGGTTTTACTCTCCCACATATGGACGATCTTAAAGCCGTATGTCGCCATGATGCGAGCCGCGTGGTCGCGAAAACGTGCGTGGAAGGCGGCTTTGTTGTGCTCAAAGATCTCGTAGATCCGCAGTTGATGTATCATCAGCGTCCTTCCTTCCGACTAACGAATCGAAACAACCCTCCCTGCGGTGATCCTTTCCAGATCTTTGGGCGTAAGCGGGAAAACGCTGTGGGGCGTGCCGCCCGCCGCCCAGATCTCTTCGTATTGCAGCAGGTCGCTGTCGATATAGGTCTCGAGCTTTTCTAGATGCCCAACCGGAGCGACTCCGCCGATCACATAACCCGTCACTCGGCGCACAAATTGGGCGTCTGCCTTGGCGATCGGCTCGCCCACGAGCTCGGCGAGGCGCTCTTCGTTGACGCGGTTCGAGCCGCTGGCGATCACCAAGATGGCTTTGTCGCTTTGAGCGCCGCGAAAGACCAGTGATTTGGCGATCTGGCTGACGCTGCAGCCGATGGCATCCGCCGCTTGCTGCGATGTGCGTGTGCTTGCTTCCAGCTCAAGGATCTGACTTGTTAGGCCCAGCTCTTGTAAAGCCTGTTGGACGCGTTGGGTGCTTGCACTCAAGGCCATGTGTTTCCTCTCATAATTTGGGGATTTTTGGCTAAGTATACATGCAGCCCTAAGCTCAAGCAATCCATATAAAAGCTGATCTCATCGGAAATTCGTTTGATTAGTTTTTATTTGGTCTTCGGCCGAGTGGAACGTGACAACTTTTCCATTCAACGGGGTTGTTATCATTTGAAGCTCGTTTGGCTCAGGCTATGTTAGGCGGCCTTTCCATGCCAAATAGCAGCCGAATGTAATGAACAAACTGTTGATAGCCGTAGGCGGACGCGCTAGAAGCCGAATGGATGCTATGGACCTCTCCGCCAGAGCATTGAAACGATCGAGCGGGCTTGCGCTAACGAGCGTTAACAGAAGAGCGTAGGGCGGATCGTATGACCCGCCCTGTTGCAAGCGCCTAACCTGAGTGGGAGCCTAATCCCATTGCAGGCTGGCGGCGGCTTGGTATTCGTTGACGCGTGTCTCGAAGAAGTTCTTCTCCTTAGTAAGGTCGATCGTTTCGCTCATCCACGGGAAGGGGTTGGGCGTGTGGTAGCGTGCCTTGAGGCCGATGCGCTCAAGGCGGCGGTCTGCGATATAGCCGACATACTGGCGAAACATATCGCTGCGCAGGCCTAACACGCCGCGCGGCAGACAGTCTTCGGCGTAGGCGACTTCGAGCTCGACGGCTTCATCGATCATTTCGATGACCTCGCGCTGGAATTCCGGCGTCCAGATCGTGGGGTGCTCGGCTTTGATGCCGTTGATCAGATCGATGCCGAAGTTGAGATGCACGCTCTCGTCGCGCAAAATGTACTGGAACTGCTCGCCGACGCCCGTCATCTGGTTGCGGCGATGGAAAGAGAGCATCATCACAAAGCCGCTGTAGAAGAAGATGCCCTCCATAATCACGTAAAAGCCGATCAGATTGCGCACGAGCTGGCGAACGCCCTCCTCGCTCTCGGTCGAAAAGTTCGGATCGAGCAGCGACTCGGTTAGGCGCATTTCGAAGGCGTCTTTACGCGCGATGGCCGGGATCTCGTGGTACATATTGAAGACTTCGCGCTCGTCGAGGCCGAGGCTATCGACGATGTAGAGAAAGGTGTGGGTGTGAACCGCCTCTTCGAAGGCTTGGCGCAGTAGGTATTGACGGCATTCGGCGTTGGTGATCTGGCGGAAGATCGCCAAGACGATGTTGTTGCCGACCAGACTCTCGGCGGTCGCAAAGAAGCCTAAATTGCGCATAATCACCAAACGCTCATCGTCGCTGAGTTTATTCGACTTCCAGAGCGTAATATCTTGAGCCATCGAGACTTCGGTTGGCATCCAATGGTTGGCGCAGCCGTTGAGGTAGTGCTCCCAAGCCCAGTGATATTTGATCGGCATCAGCTGGTTGACATCGACGTGCAGACAGTTGAGCAAACGCTTGGCGCTTGTTTCGATTCGGCTATGCATGGCTTTCCTCTCGGCTATTGGCAGGCTTCACAATCGGGATCGTCGAGCGAGCAGAGCTGGCCCGCGCTCGTTTCAGGGCGTTCGACGCGGATCTGTTGCGAGGCGCTTTGGCTCTTCATCCAGCGCGGCTGAATGCCGAAGCGGTTGATGTCGAGGGTCGATTTTTCGATCTGGGTGGCGGCGCGAGCGCGCAGGTAGTAGGTCGTTTTCAGACCTTTGCGCCAGGCCAACAGGTAGAGCTCGCTCAAAGCGCGCCCGTTTGGCTCTAGCACATAGAGGTTGAGCGACTGGCTCATATCGATCCACTTTTGGCGGCGGCTGGCGCTCTCGATCAGCCAAACGGGCGCGAGTTCGAAGGCGGTGCGGAAGCGCTCGCGCAATTCGGGCGGAATGCGCTCGATGACTTGAATCGAGCCGTCGTAATACTTCAACTCGCTGAGCATCTGCTCGTCCCAGAGCCCCAGAGCTTGGAGCTCGCGCACCAAAAAGCTGTTGAGGTAGGTGAAGTCGCCCGAGAGATTGCTCTTGACGTAGAGGTTGGTGTAGTCGGGCTCGCAGGACTGGCTGACTCCGGCGATATTGGCGATGGTAGCGGTCGGCGCGATCGCCATCAGATTGCTGTTGCGCATGCCGTGGCGGGCGATGCTCTCGCGCACCGGCTGCCAATCGAGGCGTATTGTGCGATCCATTTCGACTGCTTGGCCGCGTTCACGCTCCAAGAGCTCGATCGTGTCGATCGGTAGCAGGCCGCGATCCCATTTCGAGCCTTTGTAGCTGCTGTAAGCGCCGCGCTCGGCGGCCAGCTCGCTCGACGCCAGAATGGCGTGGTAGCTGATCAGCTCCATCACTTCGTCGCTAAATTCGAGCGCTCGCTCGCTGGCGAAGCTCAGCTTTTGCAGATGCAGCGCGTCTTGCAGGCCCATCAGCCCCAAGCCGATCGGGCGGTGGCGCAGGTTGGCGTTGCGCGCCTCGGGCGTGGGGTAGAGGTTGATATCGATCACATTGTCGAGCATGCGAATCGCAATGCGCACCGTTTCGGCCAATTGTTCGCGGTCGAGCTGGCCCGCGCGCATGTGGGCGACCAGGTTGATCGAGCCGAGGTTGCAGACCGCCGTCTCGTCGTCGCTGGTGTTGAGCGTGATCTCGGTGCAGAGGTTGCTGCTGTGCACCACGCCCACGTGGTCTTGAGGCGAGCGAATATTGCAGGGATCTTTGAAGGTGATCCAAGGGTGGCCGGTCTCAAACAGGCGGGTGATCATCTTGCGCCAGAGATCGAGCGCCGATACGCGCCGCCAGAGCTTGATCTCGCCCGCCTCGGCCTTGCGCTCGTACTCGACATAACGATGGGCGAAGGCCGCACCGTAGAGCTCGTGCAGATCGGGCACCTCATCCGGGCTGAAGAGCGTCCAGTGGCTGTTAGCTTCCACCCGCTGCAGAAAGAGATCGGGGATCCAGTTGGCGGTGTGCATATCGTGGGTGCGGCGGCGCTCGTCGCCCGTGTTTTTGCGCAGGTCGAGAAACTCTTCGATGTCGTAGTGCCAAGTCTCGAGGTAGGCGCAGACCGCTCCTTGGCGTTTGCCGCCCTGGTTGACGGCGATGGCGGTGTCGTTGGCGACCTTCAGGAAGGGCACGATCCCCAGACTTTGGCCGTTGGTGCCGTGGATATGCGCTCCCAGCGCGCGCACGCGGCTCCAGTCGTTGCCCAAACCGCCGGCCCACTTCGAGAGCAATGCGTTATCGCGGATGGCTTTGAAGATCTGGCCCAGATCGTCGCCGATTGTGGTCAGAAAGCAGGAGGAGAGCTGGGGGTAGCAGGTTCCCGCATTGAAAAGGGTCGGGGTCGAGGCGACGAAGCGCAAGCTGGAGAGCTGTTCGTAAAAGCGGATGGCCCACTCGTTGGCCTGCTCTTCGTTTAAGGCTAGGCCCATGGCGACCCGCATCCAGAGGAATTGGGGCAGCTCGATCGGGCGCCCGTCGACTCGTATCAGATAACGATCGACAAGCGTCTGCAAGCCCAAGAGCTGAAACTGTAGGTCGCGTTCGGGGCGCAGCGCGGCGCCCAAGCGTTCAAGGTCGAAGCGCTGCAGATCGGGCGAGAGGCGTCCTGCAGCGATGCCCACTTCCAGATAGCGCTGCCACTGCTCGCGATAGACCGTATCGGCTTGCCGCAGGCTCACCGGCCGCTCGCTGAGCTGGCTGTAGAGCTGTTGCAGCAGCAGACGTGCGGCGACGTAGCTGTAGTTTGGCTCTCGTTCGATTTGGGCGCGGGCGGCGAGCGCCATGCTACGCGCGATGTCTGCTTCACTTGCTCCGATAAATAGCTCGCATTGAACCGCTTCAAATAAACCCTTTGGGTCTGTTCCCGTTAGACCGCTACAAGCATCTTCTAAAGCCGCCAAGATGGCCGCATCTTGGTCGAGCAGGTCGGCTGCTCGGGCCGCAAAACTTTGGGACATGCTTGATCCTTTCCACAAAAAAAGCTCACCACGCGCGTGATGAGCATCGACTAGCATCCCCAAAGGGTGAGCTGTTGTCACTCGCCCTTTGGCGCGAAGGGCATACTGAGGACACTTCTAGTTAGGCATTCGGACTTTTACCGCTGCGCGACAGTCCCGGAGTTCCACCGGGTTCCCCTACAAGGCTTACGCGACGACACGCAAGACTAGAAGATCTATTCAGTTGATGTGCTACATCTAGTGTAGCCGGAAAGATTATAGCACTAAATAGGATAATTGCAAGCCGCGCCGTTTGGCAGGCTTGTGCTGTATAGATGGCACGCTAGCACCTTTTGCTGCTCTCAGACTGATCGTTTTTCGGTTGAGGAATCAAAGAGTTTTCGCACTGTGCTGAAAATGCGAGCGGTTTTGCAACGATTTGTATCTAATAAGAGTGAAAGCATAAGAATTCTGTCTTGGTAAAAAGGTTTATTCAGATACACAGATGATTCGTGGATTCCGCGACTAGATCAGTGAGGGTCTTAGCAATGAACATGACGCGGCGAAAGCAACTTGAGGAGCTGCGAAACCACTTACTCCAACTCCGCAAGGAGCTTGAACAGCAGAAGAAACAATTGGGGCAGCTGCTTCCTCCCACGCTGGAACAGAATCTAAGTGAAATCTATAACTCGTTGGAACGGACGAATAGTGAGCTTGCGCGACTTCCGCCATCAGAAGCGATCGCGCTTGTATGTTGTGATCCTAACAAAGAAATCCCCCCGTTTGCTCAGCAGATCGTCCTCGATTGCTGTCACTACTACACTTCTCAAGTGTCAAGCCCTGAGTTCTGGAAAAAGCGATTCTGGAGCGATTTGCTCCCTCTTCGCCAGAAGTTTCAAGCCTACGCAAGTAGCGATCTCGCCCTCTGTGTTTCAGCGCCGCTTAGCGTGTCTGTCGCTTTAGGCTACTTCGCACAAATGCACGCCAACAATCCTATTTGGATCGAAATAGATGGTACTTGGTGGCAAACACGTGCATCTGAGCAACCGTTAGCGCTTTTATCTGTCGATCTCGCTCAGAAGACACAACACGAGTCGCGCTGTTTAAGTATTGAACTCGATCTGTTACCCCATAGCGATTGTGTCGGCTCGTTGAGCGATCAAGTCACTCGATCTATCGATGCCTTGGATTTGCCGATAAATATGCGTTATCAAGTTCGGTTGCGCCATGATCAAGCGCTTGCTAACCCAAGACAGCTTCAGGCTGTTAGTGCTCAACTTCAGGAACTTCTAGCCGACATACGTCGAACTTATGCGAACGACCCTATTCATCTATTTATTGCCGCAACAAGCTCAGTCGCTGTAAGCGTTGGCAGCAATTTGATTGGTTTCGAGCCTTTTCAGTGCTATGAGTTTTCTTCTGAACAGCAACATTTTCTTCCCACTTGTATGATCGAGCCTGTTGCCTGAACTAGTAAGAGATAAGCGTTTTTCTGAGATTTTGTAACTAATAGCATAGAGAACAAGATTTGGATTGGAAGCAGAAGCTATGGCGAACACACAATCCATCGATGTCCCTAAGATCTTGATAGCCTCTCTCAAACAGAGCGTAGCCAAGCTAAGCCCCGCTGTATCGGTCGATTTTGAGGCGCTTAAACAATTCCTGATCGAGCTTTTCGATCCGAAAAAGGCAGCACAATCGATCAATAGCGACGAGATCAATGCTCAGTTGGCTCGTCTGCATGCCCTTATTCCTCCTGAAGCGGCTCGCATCGACTTGGTGTTGGGCGGCGCAACCAAGATCAAAGAGTATGTCTTTGAATCGCCGCGCCTCTCGGAGGTGCGTGGTGCCAGCGCCCTCTTGGATTGGATCAATGAGAAGGCCGTGCCAGCGCTCTGGGATGCGCTGAGCTTGCCCGATGGCGTGAAAGGCTGCGAGTTGATCATCTACGCGGGCGGCGGCGGTCTGCTGGCCTTTGCGCCTTTCGGTCAAGGGCAGGCGCTGGCCGATCAGATCGAGCAGACCTATACCAAACATACCCTCACCGCCAATAGCGTGGCCGTGGCCGAGAGCTTTCATATTTTGGAGCTGCGCTATGGTCGGCTCCGCCTGAATGAGCAGAACCAGATCGCATACTGGTACGAAGATTTCGAACGCGATCTGCAGTCCAACGATCCTCGAATTAAAGAGCAGCTTGAAGCCTACTACTACGGCAAAGAAGGCGAAAGCGGTCAGGAGCGCTTTTTGCGGCGCAAAACCTTCGGCGAATTGGTGACCTTGCTCGCCAACAAGCAGAATCGGCGGCGCGACCAACTGCACCATCTTCAGGGCCAGAGCCGTTGGCTGCCGCTCTATCAGCTCAACCCGTGGCATCAAGTCTGTCAAAGCAGCGGCAATCGTCCGGCGAGCCTAGCGCGCCAACTCAACACGGGCGGCCGAATCCACTATCTAAGCGAAGCGTCGGCGCGCAAGCAGTATGTGGGTGAGCTGCTGAAATATGACCACTCCGCATCGAAGGCAGAGAAGAGCTGGTTTAGCGATGAGCGTAATAATGCTTGGAGCGAGGAGATTAAAGATCTGAGAGCTAGCTCTTGGGAGCGACAGTGGGAAAAAGCTTTGTGCAATGAGCTTAGGGAGACAGCCTATGCCGAAGTCTTCCGAGACCTAAATGCCAAGGAGGTGCGCAGCGCCTCTGATGTGGGCGAGATCGCCCAAGCCTCGCACCCGGGCCACTATATCGGCTTGATCTACGCCGATGGCAACAATGTGGGTCGCCTGATGGCGACTCTGAAAACGCCCGAGAGCTATAAAACGGTCTCGAAGATCTTGAGTGAGACTGCTAAACGGGCCGTTTTTGATGCGCTAGCGCATACGCTCAAGCCGGTTTCGGTCGATAGCGATGATCTGGATGGCGATGGCCAGCGCAAGCTCGTTAAGGTGCACCCCTTTGAGATCTTGACGATCGGTGGCGACGACTTGCTGCTGATCGTGCCGGGCAGTTACGCGCTGCAGATCGCCCTAGAGATCGGGAAACGCTTCGAGCAAGGGATCGCAGATCGCTTCGCCAACAGCGCACCGGATGATTCAGTTTTAGGGCCGATCAAACGTGAGCTCGGTTATGCCGAGCTATGCAGCCCGCAAGCACAGCGATCTAAGAATCGCTATCAGGGCGAGAGCGGTTATGCCAGCTATCAGCACCCCTTAACCATCGGTCTATCGGCGGGTGTGGTGGTGGCCCAAGAGACCACTCCGATCTTCTTCCTGCGTGATCTGGTTGAAGAGCTGCTGAAATCGGCCAAAAAGAAGGCCGCTAAACATGCCGAGCAGGGCTTTATGGGCGGGGCCGTTGACTTTATGATCTTGAAAGCGGTCAGCATGGTGACCGACAAGATCGAGAGCTTCCGCTACCAAGCCTTGGGCGATCGCAGCTCCGAGCCTGGCAAACCTATGCGCAAGCTCTTCGCCAAGCCCTACAGTTGGCACGAGTTTGAAGGCCTGATCAAAACCGCCCAAGCCTTTCAAGAGAACCAGTTTTCTCGCTCGCAGCTTTACCAGATCAATGAGCGCTTGCAAGCCGATGAGGGTCCTGGCATCGTTGCCAGTGTGATGGACTATCTCTACACTCGTTCGCGCTCCAGTCCCGAGATCAGTCGCATGCTTCAATGCTCGTTCGAACATGTCTGGCGCTCAAGCGACAAAGGGACGCTTGCTCTTCCGCCTTGGTTGCCTTTTCACGATCAGCAGGTCGATGCTCTGCAAACGCAGCGTTGGGAGACGATCTGGCCCGATCTGGTTGAGATCTACGATATGCTACCCAAATCAGAGCAGTCGTCCACACATTCAGTGGAGGGCGCAGTATGAGCTATTTAGAGATCGAAATTATTCTTACCAGTCGCACTGCGCTCAGCATCGGTGCGGGTGGCAGCAGCAATACCCTCGCCGATAAGAGCATTGTGCGCGACGCTTGGAAACGCCCGCTGGTGCCAGGCTCGCAGCTTAAAGGCAAGCTGCGCCACTCGGCGGCGGCTATTCTGCGCTCGCTCGGTTTGCCCTGCCAAGAGCATATCGACGATGTCACTTCCGCTCAAAACCTTCTGCGCGAGCTGTTCGGCTCACCCCAATATGCCTCGCCGCTTCACTTCAACAATCTGTTGGCAGTGATCGGTCCGCTCTCCGAGAGCGACGAGCAAGAAGTGAAGGATCTTGGCGAAGCGAGCGGCCAGCGCTGGACCATGATCCGCCCTTCGGTTTCGATCAACCGTCGGCGCGGCACGGCTGAAGAGCAGCGCTTGAGCTTCCAAGAGACCACCTTCGAGGGCATCCGCTTCTACAATCGGCGGGCGATAGAGGGCGACTTGGCGGCGATCGATTCGAAGCTGGCCGATGTTGACGATCGCAGCCGAGCGGCTCTGTTGTGGGCGGCGATTTTGCACAATCAGCGTTGGGGTGGCGCTAAATCGCGCGGGCTAGGCTGGTGCGATCCGAGTGTTTATGTGCGGCTCGATGGCAGGTTGCTCAGCCCTGAAGAGCTGGCCGAGGCTTTTAAAAAACTCACTGCCGATCAGGAGGGCGCCTAATGGAAGTGCTTGATATCGAGATCCGCGCCCTTTCGCCTTTGACTTTCCCGATTCGTAAGCCGGGCAACCAGTTTCGCAGCAGCCAGCCTTTTGTGCCGGGCGCTACGATCTACGGTGCCTTGGGCGAATACTTGGCACGCAAAGGCGAATTTAACCCCACGATCTTCCAAGGGCTTCGCTGTTACAACGCCTATCCCTGCAATACAGGTGATGAATGGGTGCGCCCGCAGCCAGTCACCGCGATTAAACCAAAAAATAAGAGCGAGGTTCTGAGCGATAGCCTGATCGAGCGGCTCTGTTGGGAACTTCAAGAGCCGAGCGCTTTGATCTACGCCCCTAGCGACGAGGGTGGGCGCCCCTGGGAAGCGGCGGGTACGGCTTTTTACACTCGGGATCTTGACAACAAGTTTGCGACCCGCGAGGTGCAACAGCATATCGTCACGCGTGTCAGCATCAGCCAGCGCTTAGGCACCTCTGAGAGCGGCTTACTCTACTCCTTTTTTGCCATCAACGAAGCCGATAAAGAAGGCCAGCCAACCTTGTTCCGAGGTAGCTTGGTCTGCCCCGATCGCGAGAGCGCTGAGCTGATCGGCCAAGCTCTTGGCCAGATCAACTATCTCGGTGGAAGACAGCATAGTGGGATTGGCCAGGTCCAGATCAGTGCGGAACTGCGCCCTCAGCTTGCAGATGCCAGCGAGCTTCAAGCGCGCATCGAACGTTTTAACCAGGCGATCCGCGAGCAGGCCGAGATCTATCAGCGTTTAGGCGGCAGAGCGCTTGATCTAAACCGACCTTTCTTCACGCTCAACCTGCTTTCGCACGCCATTTTGCTCGAAGATGCTTGGCAGCCCACCAGCGAGTTCAGCGCAGCAGCCTTGCACGAGCTGAGTGGTATCGAGGCCACTTTGGTTCGCTCGTTTAGCAGCACCGAGATCGTTGGTGGCTGGAATCAGCTCTGGAAGCGGGCCAAGCCGACTCAGCTTGCCGTGCGTATGGGTAGCGTTTTTGTCTTTCAAGCCAAGCAAGCTCTCGATCAGCAGGCTTATCAAGCGCTTGCTCGCCTGGAACTGAGCGGCATCGGCGAACGCCGTCCTGAAGGCTATGGCCAGATCCGCATCTGCGATGAATTTCACTACGAATTAAATAGGAGCCAACTATGAGTGAGCATAGCCAATCTAGCCCTGCTCAAGTCGCCGAGGATGAGCGCCATTATCAGCGCTTGCGTATCGAGCTTTTGATTGAGCGCAATATTAAAGAGCAGCTAGATGAGCTGGTCAAACTGGCTAATAATGCGGCTGCCATGCTTAAAGGTAGCGCAATGGAGGAGAGCCAGCTACGTAATCTGCTCGATGTTTCGCTTGAATCAGGCTCGATTGAGGTGATTATTAACTTTATTCGTTATCAAATCGGTCGCAAATCCAATGCTTGGAGCACTGAGCGAAATGGCTTTGGACACCATATCATCGATGATATTCGCATCCAGATTAAAGAGATGGCTGAAAAGGTTGTGCTCATAGCCGATTTTGCAAGCTTTGGTGATCAAGCTGAAGTAGAGCGAGTCAAGTATCAACAGAGCGCCTATCTACGCTTAACCCAGCTTTATCTAGGCTATCTTGGGCGCGCTTTCTCTTTCGCAAAGAAGACCAATGGCTTTGATACGCTAAAGGAGATCGCTAATGTCAAATGAATCGTTACTCTCCTTTGCAAAGCTGCATAACCGTCTAAAGGTTACCGGCAAGCTAGTTTCTGAAACAGCGCTGCGGGTGGGCGCGGGGCGTGATAACGAGGTGACTAGCAATCGTTTGCCTGTTCTGCGCGATGGGCGAGGGCGACCCTATCTGCCCGGAGCTTCGTTAAAGGGCACCCTTCGCTCTCGCATGGAAGCTTTAATCCGTGCGATTGATCCCACCCAAGCGCTCGACCTTTTAGAACTTGAGGCGCAGATCGCAACTTATAAAAAGGTTTTTGAGCAAGATAAAGAGTTACAAGACTTACAAGCTTCCGGCCAGCTAAGTAAGCAAGATCAGCGGCGCAGCCAGATTATCTGGGAGCGCTCTACCTTGATCGATAAAACCTTTGGCGCGCCTTGGATCGCTAGCCATATCTTTTTTAAAGATGCTCATATCGATTCAGAGCTCTGGTTCGGCCAATTTGAACGACGCAATGGTGTTGCTATTAACCGCGATACTGAAATCGCTCAAGATGGTTTGCTCTACGACTATGAGGTGGTTCCGCCAGGATTACCCTTTGATTTTGAAGTAGTGATGGAGAATGTTGAGCCATGGCAGCTGGGTCTGCTTGTTTTGGGTCTGCGCCCTTGGTTAAACGGCGATGTTCAGATCGGCGGTTTCCGCTCGCGTGGGCTTGGCTATGTGCGTTTAACGAATGCCAGCTATTCCTATCACGAGGTCGAAGCAGGTAAACCCGAATCAGTTCTAGCGCTATTAGGCTACTCTGAAGCCGCCCAAAACGAGCAGAGTTTCGATCTGAACGATGAACAGCTGAAGGGATGGGCCGAAGCTTTTGTTAACCACTTGAAAGAGATCGCAGCTCAAGGAGCTAGCCATGCATAAAGCCACGTTTCTCGAGGGCAGCATCACCTATACGATTCGCCCCAATGGCCCGATTATGGTTAAGGCGGGCGAGAGCGGCGGCAGTGACCCGACCCGCCCCAGTATGGAGTTTGTGCGCACCTATCGTAATGGTAAGCCACAGGTCTATCTGCCCGGCCCATCGCTCAAGGGTGCTTTGCGCGCTCAGGCCGAGCGGATCTGTCGTTCGCTTGATGGTGAAGAACGCCAACGCCGAGATCTTGAACGACGCAAGGAATTGTTTGACCAAAATGAGCCGCTTTTGCCGCTTGCAGATAATCCTTTTGGTAAAAAGAAAACCTCCGATGATATAACAATCGAAGAGTTGGCGTATAGGGGGAAAGCTGGATTAGCAAGCGAAGACAAGGAAGATTTTGAGTTCAATAGCAGTGAGTATCTCGACGAGTTAAAACTAACTAACACTGCCACAATCTATCGTTTCTCACCCTTTGTAAGCCAGATGTTTGGCAATAATAGCCTTGCCAGCCATATTCGTTTTGCCGATGCCTATAGCGATGAAGCGAAGATCCAGATCGAAGAGCGCAACGGGGTCGCGATCGATCGAATCTATGGTTCGGTTGCAGTCGGCCCCTTTAGCTACGAGACGGTGGTGCAAGGCGAATTTAAAACCCGTATCGACTTTAAAAACCTGACAGTGGCTCAACTAGCCCTTTTGGGTTTGGTGTTGCGCGATCTATGCGAAGGGCGTATTCCGCTTGGGTTCGCTAAATCGCGCGGTATGGGCCATGTCGATGCTGAGCTAGAGCGCCTAGTGCTGCGTTACCCGACCTGTACATTGATCCAAGATGGACAGCAGATTAAAGCTTTGGGCAGTGGTAGCAGTTTTGCCATCGATCAACTGCTTGGGGTTGAGCATTTCTGCGCTGGCGAGGCTTACAAACAGTATAACTTTCCCACGGCTCTTGAACTCCGCTTACCGGAAAGTTTGCGTTATCAGGCCGATGATTTACTTGGTATCCAGCTAATGGCCGAAGGTAAGGAAGCGATCTATGCCTTCTGGCGTGCATGTATGCCTGCATGGCGGCAGGAGCTTGGTGTATGACCCAGCAAGAACAGAACTCAACAGCCTATATCTATCGTTATCGCAAACTCTCCAAGCATGATCTCTTCTTACTCTTAGAACATATCTTTACGCAACAGGCTTGTTTCGCTTATGTCAGTAACTATCGTGAGCTACGCCCTATACAAGCATTCGCCTCTGTTGCTGAGCTGGAATGGGAGGGCGAGCTAGGACTTGCTTTTGAACAGGGTCAGATTTTTAACCGTACTGCTGAGGTGCGCTGGAAGCTTAATGGTCAGCACTACGATGTTTTGCTATTGACCGAAGAGGATAGCTTGGGCGATGGCCTCTTTGTGCGCAAGAGTTTGGGCCAATATCGTTACCATCCCAAGAAAGAGATTAAACAATTATTGACGCCTGAACAGCCTGATCAAAAACAGAAGAGGTTGATTGTCCGCGAATATTATGCCGATAATCTGGCCGTGATCTGGAGCCGCTATATTGGTTTAGAGGAGGGTGGAGAGTAATGAATAATCGAAGAGATCGCGATAGTCGCAATCCTTTGCCCAAACCTTATGACTTCGTTCCCCTTCCAGAGGGAAGGATTGAGCGAGAGCCAGTAAACGGGCATCATCTCTATCGAGAACAGCATCTGACAGGCTATATCACGGCCACAATGATCGCTCGTTCGCCTATTCACGTTGGTTCAGGTTTGTTGGAACTAAGTGGTGATAAGCGTTACCCAGTGGTCAAGGGTCTATTTCGTAGCCAGGATAAACCTGTGATTCCTGGTTCATCGCTTAAGGGCTGTATTCGTAGTATTGTTGAAGCGATCACTGCTTCGGCTGTTCAAGTCACACGCGCACGAGACTTACCTCGACAATACATGCCTCCTATAGCCATCGATGACTTAGATATAGCTCAGCAAATTTTTGGCACGCTCGATTATCAAGGCCTTGTACGTTTTCAAGATGCAGTTCTTGAAGATGGAAAGGTCGAAATTGTGCCATCGGTTCAGCTCTTTCGCCCTCGTTCCGAGTCACACAACACTTATTTTCATGGCTCAATGCCCAAAGGGCGTAAATTCTATATGCATGGCAAATTGGCCGAGGGTAATCTGCCTCTAGAAGCTTGTGCTGTTGATAGCCGTTTTTCGCTTCGAATCGATTTTGAAAATATCAGTAGAGTTCAGCTTGGGGTATTTTTAGTTGGGCTTGGAATGGCTGAGCCAAGGTTCTGCCCCAAACTAGGTGGGGCTAAACCGGCTTGTTTGGGCACGGTTGAATTTGCTGATCTAACTATCTTCTATGTTGATCGACAGAATGCTTATCAGAACTTTGATCTTGCTTATCAATCATTAGTAGCTGATGAACTGATTCAAGCTGCCTATGCTAGTGGGGTTATTCAGAATAAACAGCTTATAAAGTTGGCTGATATCCTTCGATGGCCAAATGATGATCGTAATTGTCCTGATCGGAGTTATTGATTATTTGACATGTTATTGTTGCTTCAAGCTCTAGAGTAGGTAGCTTAGAGGTGTAATTATGGAGGCGCTAGAACAGAAGATTATCGAGCTAGAGAAGAAAAAGCAAGATCTTAAGAATCAAATTAATGATATCGAGAATAATATCTCTAATACCGACGAGCCAGTACAAAAGAGGAAACAAAGGAAGAGAGGACTATTAGCAGAAATTGAGAAAATTGATAACAAAATTAATGAACTTCGTGCGAAGCATGATCCTTCAAGCTATGTTGATCAAATTGAAAGGATGCTTTTAGATGAGCCTATTTCTCAAGGTGATATACAAGATGTGTGTAATTTGGTGAATAAAGTTATTAAATTGAAAATCCAATCAAATGGATTGAATCCAGATGACTTTATCCTTTTGGGGAGAGTAAGTGAGGCACTGAAAGATATATACTTGGCATTTGATTATTATACAACCGGTATAACATTATACAGATTCTTACATATTGAAGTAAATGAAGACTTGTTAAAACGGTCAAAGTTAATTGCTAATTATATCTATCCATCTGATCTATATCGTCACTCTATCAGGGTGTTTTATGATTTCTACCGTAATATTTTACAAAATGACAAGAATATAACAGGGATTCCTTTGTTTACGCGTGAGAAAATTCTTGTTAAGTCGATTTTTGCAGAATTGATGAAATCTCTTTCTAAGCATGATTTGGAAATTGTTATTTTGTGTCTTGGAGATAAATCTGATGATTTCAATTTTAATGTGCCAACTGAATTGCTTGGTCTGAAAATCCTAGAATTTTATCAGAATAGAAATAGTGAAGAATTGTTCATTAGAGAATTACAGCAACGACGTCCGGATATTGATTGGGAGACGATGTATATTGAGGTTTGATTGGAGATCGCAATGATTGCTGTGAGTACAATACACCTTCTAGCGGCGGATTTAGCAGGTAGTAATATCGATCCTAATGAAGCTAGTAAAGCTCTATCTTATCTGCGTAGCAAACGTGATCCAAAGCAGTTTTTTAAGTATTTACGGGCCATTAATACCAATGGCGCAGCTGTTATTCGTTCGGCTCAAACCCTAAGTTATTACCGCAATTTGCTGGAAGTTTGTGAGCGCCATCTTCAAGATATGCACTATGAGGAGATGAGCCAAACCTTGGGTTGGGCAATTCGACTTATGCGTTACTACAAAGCCGTTCCTGATAGCGACCAAGCTTTAAAAGCTGCGCTTGAAGAGATACAGAAGGAAGAACCGAAGTCTAAAAGCAAAGGTATTCCCCAAGTTGGTGAAATTTTTATAGGTAAGGTCGATGATCTTGATGATGAAGTGGTGCTTATTCAGGTACATAACTTCCCGTTGGAACAGGTGGCAGGCATTCTTCGTGCTGAGCAGATCGAGAATGGTAGAACTTCGCGTTATAGAAAAGGTAATAGTGCTCGGGTTGAGGTGATCGATAGTCGTACTACGAAAAAGGGACGAACTATTTTGGAACTAAAGCCAGCACCTAAGGTTCTTAATGAAGTTAAGTAGGTTCAATCTTAAGCCAATATTGCTTGCTACTCCGCTCTATTTCTTTTAGGCCCCGGTACGAAAGCTGACTGTTTTGGGGAGCGCTTTCGGTACACAGATACGCCCTCGTTTGTTGGGTGGGATGTTGGTAGCCGTAGGCGGACGCGGAGAGGGCCGAATGGGAAGAAAAGACCAAACCGCCAGAGCGCTGAATAAAGCAAGCAGATTTGAGGTGAGGGCTAAAAATACGATCATTTTCTTGTGTTTTTGTAACTAATCAAATAGATAATAAGCGATCGCTGTATAGAGCTGATAGTAGAGCGGATAGTTACAATGACACAGTTGAACCTTATTGGGCGTACCCTCGGAGGTTTTGAGATACTCGAGGAGCTTGGTCGTGGAGGGATGTCGGTAGTCTATAAAGCTAGGCAACAAGCGCCTAATCGAATTGTCGCTTTAAAGATGCTGGCTCCTCAGTTATCCCTTCATAGCAACCATGTGCAGCGTTTTCACCAAGAAGCCAATAGCATAGCGGCCCTGCAACATCCTCATATTGTGCCGATCTATACAGTTGGGGAGGATCAAGGCTTTCATTTCTTGGCGATGCAGTATATTCAAGGCGAAACGCTGAGAGATCTTATGCAGCGCGAAGGTCCGCTCTCGCTTGAACGGAGCATTAACCTGCTTGAACAAGCGGCTCAGGCGCTCGATTATGCCCATAGTCAGCAGGTGATTCATCGCGATATCAAGCCCTCGAATATGATGCTCACCGATAAGGGATGGCTGTATTTGACCGATTTTGGTCTTGCGCGCGACACTATGGGCAACTCGGGCCTAACGAGTGTCGGAATGGTGATGGGCACGCCAGAATATATCTCTCCTGAGCAGGCCCAAGGCTTGGCAACGATCGGTCCCCCTACCGATATTTATGCCTTTGGTGTTGTGTTGTTTGAAGCTCTGACCGGGCATCTGCCTTTTGTTGCCGACACTGCTATGGCGATGATCGGCGCTCGTTTGATGGAAGCGCCGCGTGCACCCCGCTTCTATCGACCCGATTTGCCAGTTGATGTAGATATGATTCTTTTGCGGGCTTTAGCACGTCAACCAGAGATGCGTTATCAGACGGCTATGGCCATTATCAACGATCTACAAATAGTAGCGCAGCAAGCTGCTCTGTGGTCACAAGCTTCTCAGCCGCAAACACCTTGGCCACAAGTCTCTCAATCCCAAACGCCTTGGCCACAACAGGGGCAAACTCCTCAAACGCCTTGGCCTCAGCAAGCCCAAACACCTCAGCCACAGGCGCGCCCAACGCCGCAGCCTCAGACACCTTGGCCACAACAGGGGCAAACTCCTCAAACGCCTTGGCCGCAGCAAGGGCAAACACCGCAGCCGCAAACACCTTGGCCACAACAGGCCCAAACACCGCAACCACAGGCACGTCCAACGCCGCAGCCACAGGCTCGATTGACGCCTCAGCCATCTTCAGATCCAAACCTAGTCGCACCGGCCAAGCACGATCGGTCTAGTTTGCGATTGGGTTTTATGATCGGGCTAGGGATAAGTGTCTCTAGTAGTATCCTCTTCTGGATCGTGATGTTATTGACTGGGTGATGGCTTGTAGTGGTTGGCCTGTTGGGCGCGCCAGTGCTCTAGCTCGCGCTCGATAAAGTGCTCAACCAGATCGCGATAGAGCCGTTCGATCGCATCAGGATCGAGTCCTTCCTGTTCGGCCCACGCTCTGCGCTGCTGCAACATGGCAGCGAAGCGCTCGGGGTCGCGCACTGCCGTGGGCGATGTTTTAAACTTCGAGGCCGCCAAGACATACTGATAGCGCAGGCCTAACAGGGCGATCACCTCGCGGTCGATCGCATCGATCTCCGCTCGGATCTGACTCATATCGCTGCACGCTTGGGGCGCTCGTCGCTGCTTTTCGCTCTCCATGGCTCTCCTATGGATTTAATACAGTGTATTGGCTTAAAAACCTCAAGACCTCGCGGTTGAAAAAGCTGGGGTTGTCGATATTGGCGGCATGACTGGCGTTTGGAATGACTATCAGTTCGCTTTGACTCTCATGCTGGTGCCAGCGCTGCATGGCTTTGCGAATATTGCCGGTTCGATCTTGATCGCCATACATCAGCAGAAGCGGCTTGTTGAAGCGATAGTCGGGCTGCTCGTCGAGAAATTTCAGCGTTTCGAGCATGATTGCGATAATTGCCTCTTTATCGAGCTGGCGCATGGCTGCTTCAATCAAAGCGCGCCCTGCGGAGTGATTGCTACAGACTGCGACGGCTTGGCGGACTAACTGTTCGTAGGATAACAAGCGCAACATCGGCTCGCTCAATTTGATCAAGGAGCGTTCCGAGAAGCTTAAATGCTGATAGTTCCACGTGCAGCCAAGGCAGATCATAGCTGTTACGCGTTGGGGATAACGTTGGGCGAAGCGCTGATGGAGATTGCCCCCCATTGAATGGCCTAATAGAAAGACGCTGCGCTGTTCGAGTAGATCGAGCAGTTCGCGCAGGTCCTCGAGCGCTTCATCGATCGAAAACGCGCTTTCCCGCGATTTGCCATGGCCGCGCAGATCCCAGCGCACCACATTGAAGTGCTCTTCGAGAGGCGCGATATTGTGCTGCCATTCGCTATGATCGAGTGTCGCACCGTGGCTTAGAACCACAGTAGGAGCATACCTATTGCCGCTTCGCCAGTAGTGAATGGTGGCTCCAGCGCGCCAAAAACTAGACAGATTCTCTTGTCTAAGCATAGGAATGCTCCATAGCTGCTATATGATGCGGAACTGCTTAGGGATGAACACGATAGTAGAGCAGGGCATGACCGCTTGGGTAGATGGTGTGGTGGCTTAACTCAAGCTGACGGATGATGTCGCTGGAGTGAAAGAGCGGAATGCCCGCTCCCAAAACGACTGGATAGAGCTTGAGAATGATTTGGTCGATCAAGCCCGCCTCATAGAGATGCGATGCAAGTTTTGACCCGCCGCAGAGCCAGATCGCCTTGCCTGTCTCTTCTTTCAAGGCGGCTACAAATTTGCTCGCCTCTTCGCTCACAATCGTCACTTCGGGGAAATTGCGATTATCGAGGGTTGTCGAAAAGACATATTGGCGCAAGGTCGGGTATGGGCTGGTGACGCCGAAGGGTAGCCCAACTTCGTAGGTGGCGCGGCCCATCAATACGGTATCGAACCATTTGTTGCTTAGGCGCTGGTGTTCGACCGAGCGTAGATGGGCTGGAAAGGTTTCGGGAAAGATGGTGCCGATCTCGGCGAGGTACTCTTCATTGAGTGGAAAGGCGTCGAACGAGCCGTCCGGACGCGCGATAAAGCCATCGATCGAGGCACC